>Ga0074199_1000106_pt1 | contig 181229 bp, 153 predicted proteins | sample EPASupsiteSAE347_FD_64528 | JGI IMG/M metagenome (GOLD analysis project Ga0074199, IMG submission 64528) | Bioremediated contaminated groundwater from EPA Superfund site, New Mexico - Sample SAE3-47 | ecosystem: Environmental > Aquatic > Deep subsurface > Groundwater > Contaminated ... | reverse complement strand
CGCTACCTTAGGACCGTTATAGTTACGGCCGCCGTTTACTGGGGCTTCGGTTCATCGCTTCGAAAGGATTGCTCCCAACTGACGAATTCCCTTAACCTTCCAGCACTGGGCAGGTGTCACTCCTTATACGTCCTCTTTCGAGTTTGCAAAGAGATGTGTTTTTGCTAAACAGTCACCCGGACCACTTTATTGAAGCCCTAATACCTTACGGTACAGGGCACCGCTTGTTGCGAACTTACGCGGCTAGTTTGCAGAGTTCCTTAACGAGGGTTATCTCGATCGCCTTACCATATTCTGGTGGTCTACCTGTGTCGGATTCCGGTACGTGTGTCCTATTAACTCCTTTTTGTGCTTTTCTCGGCAGTGTGGATTTAGTTCATTTCCCCCTCGGAAACCTCGGGGTCTCATCGCCTGATTACTCAGGCAATAACGCGGACATCCAAAACCGCGCAGCCCTAACCCTCCTACGTCCCACAAAAAGTGATAACGCTAATAAGTCAGTATATGAATATTAACATATCATCCATCGCCTACGCCCACTGGCCTCAGCTTAGGCACGACTAACCCTAGGTGGATTAACCTTCCCCAGGAAACCTTCGACTTTCGGCGCATCTGTTTCTCGCAGATGTTTTCGCTACTCATTCCGACATAATCCCTACTTTAATGTCCACTGCTCCTCACGGTACAGCTTCACTCATTAAAGTATGCTCCCCTACCGCTCTAGCCGTCCGAAGACGGATAAAACCCACAGCTTCGGTAATATGCTTGATCCCCGTTCATCTTAGGCGCGGAATCACTCGGCCAGTGAGCTGTTACGCACTCTTTAAATGATGGCTGCCTCTGAGCCAACATCCTGGCTGTTATAGTGAATCCACATCCTTTACAACTTAGCATATTTTTAGGGACCTTAGCTGGTGGTCTGGGCTGATTCCCTTTTGACGCCGGAGCTTGGCCCCCAGCGTCTTACTCCTCAGATAGTCAATGTAGTATTCGGAGTTTGGTTGGACTCAGCAAGTCGGTAGACTCCCGTAGTCCATTCAGCACTCTACCCCTACATCGTAGTTTCTGAAGGCGAACCCTAGAATTGTTTCGGGGAGAACCAGCAATTTCTGAGTTTGTTTAGTCTTTCGCTCCAACCCACAAGTCATCCAGGAGTTTTTCAACGCTCAATGGTACGGGCCTCCATCCCGGTTTCCCGGAACTTCGCCCTGCTCATGGGTAGATCACTCAGCTTCGGGTCTATTATTTCAAGCTAAATCGCCCGGTTAGGACTCGGTTTCCCTGCGCCTCCATGTTACGCGTTAACGCAACACTTAAACTCGCTTGAAATAATAACTCGTCGGACCATTATGCAAAAGGTACACGGTCAGCCATTTTCACGCTTGCGCGTGAATATAGGCCTTCCATCGCTTTGTATGTCTATGATTTCAGGTTCTATTTCACTCCCCTCCCGGGGTTCTTTTCAACTTTCCCTCACGGTACTTGTACACTATCGGTTTAGGCGGAGTATTTAGTCTTAGACCGTGGTCGGCCCAGATTCCCACAGGATTCCCCGTGTCCCGTGGTACTTGGGATACCTCTAGACGGTATTGGAATTTTGCATACGAGGCTTTCACTCTCTTTGGCATGCCTTTCCAGGCATTTCCGCTATCCCTTTACCTATCATATCGAGGTCCCGCAACCCCGTTTTTTCTTGCGAAAAAACGGTTTAGACTGATCCCTTTTCGCTCGCCGCTACTTGGGGAATCTCTTTCGATTTCTCTTCCTCAGCTTACTTAGATGTTTCAATTCTGCTGGTTCGCTCTACTACGCCTATGAATTCAGCGCAGAGTACCTGACATCTCTATCAGGCAGGTTGCCCCATTCGGAAACCCTCGGATTAAAGCCTGTTTGCGGCTACCCGAGGCATATCGGTGCTTACCCCGTCCTTCATCGCCTCACCTAACCTAGTCATCCGTGCATAGACACTTCGTAGCTTGATCAGATAACTTTCTCGATTAAATTGTAGTTCTACCTTATATCTTGTAGTTGTCAAAGAGCGTAATGCGCTTTTGCCGGTTGATTTTGAAGATAGCCTCAACCGAGACAAAAGAACGAGTAATTTACGCTATAGTAAGGATTTTACGTGGAGCTGAGGAGGATCGAACTCCTGACCCCCTGCTTGCAAAGCAGGTGCTCTCCCAGCTGAGCTACAGCCCCATATATTTCTGGGACATTTAAGCTCAACCCACTGCTTTTCCGCTGAGCTACGCCCCCAAAGCCTGCAGGATCCACTGATTCGACTGCCACGGGCCGGTGCTTTTTTAAAAAAATGGGCCCAAGTGGATTCGAACCACTGACCCCAGTCTTATCAGGGCTGTGCTCTAACCAACTGAGCTATGGGCCCGTTTTTGATATAACTTACCCATAGCAACGGATTTCTGCGTAAAGCAATCCTTACCAAAATTTAAATTAAATAGCCAAACCTGAGCGCCATACGGCGCACGGCATTTACATTCGTAGCATATTGGCTCTTTTTAAAGGAACCACGCCTTCCGAACGAAACTAAAAATTTCCGAGATCAGGGAAAAATTTAGAAAGGAGGTGATCCAGCCGCACCTTCCGGTACGGCTACCTTGTTACGACTTAGCGCCAGTCACTGATTTTACCTTCATCCTCAATTGCTTGAAGATTTCAGGTACCCTCAGCTCCCATCGCTTGACGGGCGGTGTGTACAAGGCCCGGGAACGTATTCACGGCGGCGTAGCTGATCCGCCATTACTAGCGATTCCGGCTTCATGGAGTCGAGTTGCAGACTCCAATCTGAACTGGGCCTACTTTTTTGCGATTAGCTCCACCTCGCGGTTTGGCAACGCTTTGTAGTAGGCATTGTAACACGTGTGTAGCCCAAGGCATACAGGCCGTACGGACTTGACGTCATCCCCACCTTCCTCTCGCTTATCGCGAGCAGTCTCTTTAGAGTGCTTCTCTAGGCCTTGCGGCTTTGAGAGTGGCAACTAAAAATGAGGGTTACGCTCGTTGCGGGACTTAACCCAACACCTCACGGCACGAGCTGACGACAGCCATGTAGCACCTGTGCAGGCTCCTGATTTGACAGGTCATCCACCTTTCAGCTTCTTACTTCCTGCATGTCAAGCCTTGGTGAGGTTCTTCGCGTAGCATCGAATTGAACCACATGTTCCACCGCTTGTGCGGGCCCCCGTCAATTCCTTTGAGTTTTAACCTTGCGGTCGTAGTCTTCAGGTGGAGTACTTAACAGGTTACCTTACGGCGCTGAGGGTTTAACCCCCAACACCTAGTACTCATCGTTTACGGCTAGGACTACCAGGGTATCTAATCCTGTTTGCTCCCCTAGCTTTCGCAGCTTAGTGTCAGATATTGGCCAGAGAGCCGCTTTCGCCACTGGTGTTCCTCCAGATATCTACAGATTTCACCCTTACACCTGGAATTCCGCTCTCCTCTCCAATCCTCAAGCAATGCAGTTTTGAAGGCAGTTCTCTGATTGAGTCAGAGCATTTCACCTTCAACTTACAAAGCCACCTACCTGCCCTTTACACCCAGTAAATCCGAGTAACGCTCGCCATCCCCGTATTACCGCGGCTGCTGGCACGGAGTTGGCCATGGCTTCTTCTCTGGGTACCGTCAGTTCCTATATTACTATAGGTAGTTTCTTCCCCATCGAAAGAGGTTTACATACCGAAATACTTCATCCCTCACGCGGCGTCGCATAGTCAGACTTTCGTCCATTGCTAAATATTCTCGACTGCAGCCTCCCGTAGGAGTCGGGGCAGTGTCTCAGTCCCCGTGTGGGTGACCACCCTCTAAGGCCACCTATCCGTCAAAAGCCTTGGTAGGCCATTACCCTACCAACTAGCTGATAGAACGTGAGCCCATCTATATGCAATCCCTTGCGGGACCTTTACCCGTTCCCCCTTATGAGAGAATGGACACATCCAGTATTACCCTTACTTTCGCGAGGTTATACTTGACATATAGGTAGGTTACTCACGCATTACGCACCCGTTTGCCGCTATATTATAAACAAATTGGCATCTGCCTTGCGGCTTCAACCTCTCCGTAAATAATATCGCTCGACTTGCATGCCTAATCCACGCCGCCAGCGTTCACTCTGAGCCAGGATCAAACTCTCCAAAAGATAAAAGTTTGTATAAAGGCTCTTATTTACTTATTTTCTTAAAACCTCATGTTTTTAAGCTTGGCTATTTAATTATCAAAGAGCTGCTGTAACCCCTGGCTTTCGCCGCGGGGTCTTTGCCCGTTATTATTATCTGGACAAAGAAAAACGGCGTCCCGACTTTGCGGGACGCCGTTCGAAATCTATTTGGCGTCTTACGTCGGTAAGACTTTACTGCTCGAAATTGTCAGTCCCTCTTTTCTTATTCTTCACAGGGTCGTTTCAGACCTCTCTTTAGAATTGTGCAAGGAAGAGTAACTATACCACTGAGCTTTAAAATTGTCAAGAACTTTTTTTGATATTTTTTTCCGCTCCGGAATGACCCCCGGATTACCTACGGAGAAGTAAGTATACCTGATATCAAAAAATAATGCAAGCCTTTTTTTAATTATTTTTCAGGCCGTAAACCCCGCGGTTATTTGGCGATCAATTCGGTGATCTTGAAGATCGGCAGGAAGAGCGCGATGACGATCCCCCCGATGACGATCCCCAGGAAAGCGATGACCAGAGGCTCGATCAGGCTGGTCATGCCGGCAACAGCCGCGTCCACCTGGTCGTCGTAGAAATCCGCTATCTTGGTCAGCATCTTTTCCAACTGGCCGGTCTGCTCCCCTACCCCGATCATCCTGGTGACTATGGGCGGGAAGACCTGGCTTTTGGCCAGGGGCGTGGCGATAGGTTCGCCGTCGCGCACCGCGATCCGGCAATTGGCCACCGCCTCTTCCACCACTTTATTCCCCGAGGTCTTGCCCACTATATCCAGGGCGTTAAGGACAGCCACGCCGCTTTTTACCAGCGTGGAGAACGTCCGGGAGAATTTGGCTACCGCGACTTTCTGGAATAAAACGCCCAGCACCGGAAGCTTGAGCAGGGCCTTGTCAAAATTATACCTGCCTTTGGGGGTGCTTATGTATTTCTTGAAAATGAAGGCGACAGCGCCCAGAACGACCAACCCGTAGACAAAGTTCTTCCTGACCAGCTCGCTGACCATGATCAGTATCTGGGTAGGCAGAGGCAGCTTCCCGCCCAGCATGTCGAATATACCTTTGAAGGTGGGGACCACCTTGATCAGAAGCACGGCGGTGATCAGTAAAGCCATGCATATTACCACTTCCGGATAGACCAGGCTGGAGCTTATCTTGCGCTGCAAAGAAGCGGTCTTTTCCAGGTATGAAGCGAGCCGGTCCAGTATCTCATCCAGCATGCCTGAGGCCTCGCCTGCCCGGCTCATGTTTATGAACAGCTCGGAGAAGACCTGCGGGTGTTTGGAAAGAGCGTCGCAGAAACTCATCCCGGCTTCAATATCCTGGCGCACCACCATGACCACGGCTTTAAGGCTTTTATTATCCACCTGCTCGCCAAGTATGCTCAGGGCCTGGACCAGCGGGATGCCGGCATCGATCATAGTGGCCAGCTGGCGCGAAAATACCACCAGGTCTTCCATCTTGATCTTGGTCTGGGTCGGCTGGAACATCTTAGCCTTGATCTCTTTGATGGATACTACGGTATAAGACTTGTTGTGCAGGATATTGGCGGCCTCGTTCTCGTTAGGCGCGTCAACCACGCCCAGGACCGGCCTGCCGGTATAATCTTTAGCTGTGTATTGGAAAGAAGCCATATTAAGTTAACCTTTCTTACAATTCCCCGGAAATGCGCAGGAACGCGTCAACCACATCCGGATCGAATTGTATCCCGGCGTTGCGCTCAACTTCGGCTATAGCCTGCTCCTTGGATAAAGGGACCTTCCTGTATGAACGGGCCGAGGTCATCGCCTCGTAGGCGTCCGCCAAATGGATTATCCTGGCGCCGATGTGTATGGTATCCCCCTGCATGCCTTTGGGGTAACCTGAGCCGTTAAAATGCTCATGGTGCTGGCGGACCAGCTCGATCACATCGCTCAAGAAAGTCAAAGGCTCGAGTATCTGCGCGCCGGTTTCCGGATGCTTGCGGATGGTCTCCCACTCTTCCGGGGTAAGCCCGCTGGGCTTGAGCAGTATGGAATCGGATATGCCGATCTTGCCCAGGTCGTGCAGCGCAGCCGCGTCCCGGATCAATTCGTTCTCTTTGATGCTTAATCCCATATTCCTGGCTATAGCCACCGCGTATTTGGCCACATTCTCGGAATGGCTGTGCGTATAATGGTCCCGCGCGTCTATCGCCTGGGCCAGGGCCCGGATAGTGCGCATATATGTCGAACGCAGGTCTTCATAAAGCCGGGCGAGGTTTTTGGTCGACTCCTCGATCCTTTTGGCTAAAAGTATGTTCTGCCTCTGCAATGAATTGTTCTGTTCTTTAAGGATGGCGTTGCCCTTGCGCTGGGCGGCGAGTATGGCATGCAGTTCTACCGCCTTGCGGATAATGAAGAATATCTTTTCCCAGTTGAACGGCCGGCTGATGAACTCGTATATCCCCATAGAACCGGCCTGCGTGGCCAATTCCGGGTCGTCCTTATCCAGCACGCCCACGATTATGCAGTCGGGATTGATCTCCTTGAGCGCCTTGATCAGCCGCATGCCCTCGGAATCCGCATGCCTGTCAAATTTACAGATGACCATATCAAAGCCGTTCTCTTTGAAACTGGCTATGGCCGAAGAAAGCGTTGATTCCAGCACCACCGAATAACCGCCTTCGATTATCAGGCGCTCGGTCATGGTCCGGATAAGCTCTTCATTATCGATGAACAAAAGGATCCGGTTAAGCGTATCCATTAAGATTATTCCTCAGTAGTTATCCTTATAGCTTCGTCGAGCGTGGTCAGCCCCTGCCTTACTTTGTTGAACGCGTCATCGCGCAGAGTCTGCATCCCCAGCTCTTTCTGGCAATATTCCTTGATCTGGTCCAGGGATTTCTTGGTAATGACCATCTCGCGTATAGTATCATCGATCAGGACCGCTTCCAGAATAGCTATTCTACCATGAAACCCTGTGTTATTGCAATACTTACATCCTTCGGCCTTGAAGAATTCCGCGGTGCCGGGAAAGCCGATCGTCTTCAGATATTCCGGGGGTATATTCACCGGCTGTTTGCACTTAGGGCAGATCCTGCGGCAAAGCCTCTGGGCGCAGACCATGACCAGGCTGGTAGCCACCAAGAACGGCTCTACGCCCATATCCATGAGCCGGGTGATGCTGGTAAGCGCGTCATTGGTATGCAGGGTCGAGAAGAATAATTGCCCGGTCAATGAGGCCTTTATGGCGATATCCGCTGTTTCGGAGTCGCGGATCTCCCCGATCATGATCACGTCCGGGCTCTGGCGCAATACCGAACGCAGTCCGGAAGCGAAATCCAGGCCGATATCGGATTTAACCTGCATCTGGGTTATCCCTTCGATCTGGTATTCCACCGGGTCCTCGATGGTGACGATATTCTTCTCCGGGGTGTTCAACTGGCTGAGCACGGAATACAGCGTGGTGGATTTTCCCGAGCCGGTAGGCCCGGTAACCAGGAGCATCCCGAAAGGCCGGGCGATCGCTTCTTTGAATACTTTATATGGATAATCGGAAAACCCGAGTTTGTCCAGGCCCACGGCAAGGCTGCCTTTATCCAGGATGCGCAAGACGAATTTCTGGCCGAAAGTGGTCGGCAGGCTGGAAACACGGAAATCTATTTCCTTGCCTTCGAACTTCACCCGGAACCTGCCGTCCAGAGGAATGCGGTTCTCGGTGATATTAAGGTTGGAGATGATCTTCAGCCTGGCGATCACCGCGTTCTGGTTCTTCTTAGGCAGGTTTATGACATCGTGCAAAGCGCCGTCAATGCGGTACCTGATCCGCAAAACATCAACCTCCGGTTCGATATGTATATCCGACGCCCTTCTTTTAAGCGCCTCGGTAAGTATCAGGTCTACCAGCTTGACAATTGTCGGCTTTTCGCTTTCTTTAAGGACGCTGGAAAGGTCGATCTCTTCGGTCTTCAAAAGCTCCACATCCTGCTGTTTGGAAGTTGCGGACGGCAAAGAATCTTCAGACTTTAATAACTCCTCCATATCCTGGGCCTGGCCGCGGTATTGGCTCTCGATAGCCTTGCTTATCTCTTCTTCAGAACAAAGGACAATATCTATTTCGCATCCGGTGACCACCTTCACGTCATCCAGGGCGAATATGTTCAAAGGATCGGACATGGCTACGGTCAGGGTATTGCCTATCTTGGAAAGCGCGATGACATTATACTGCCGGGACATATGTTCCGGGATAAGATGAACGATCTCAGGGGCGAATTTATACTTGATAAGATGAAGCGTGGGGATATAAAGGCGGCTGGACAATAAAGCCAGAAGGTCATCCTCGGAAACGATCTTTTCGTCAATGAGCATGCGCCGCAAAGAAACCCCCTTAGCCTTCTGAGACTGGAGTATATTTTCCAGCTTATCCTGGGTGATCAGTTTATTCTTCAACAGCAGCTCAATAAGATTTTCTTTAAGCGATTTCATCTTTATTCATCTCTCGCGGTAACGCGCAAAACCTCTTCCAGGGTGGTCTGGCCGGCCAAGGCGGCGCGCAAGCCGTCTTCGCGCAAGGTATTCATCCCCTCTTTGCGCGCCTGGCGCTTGATCATATGTTCCTGGGCGCCCTTAAGGATCATTTCCCTTATTGCTGTCGAAAGGATCAAAACCTCGGCGATCCCCACCCTGCCGTTATAACCAAGGTTCAGGCAGCGGTTGCAGCCTTTGCCGCGGAAAAATTTCGCTTTCTTCGGATCAGGCAGGGCCAATTTCATGCTTTCGATCATTTCAGCGCTTAATGTGTATTCTTCTTTGCAGTTAGGGCAGATCCTGCGCAAAAGCCGCTGGGCGACTACGCAGACCAAAGATGAGTTGATCATATACGGCTCAATGCCCATATTCACCAGCCTGACTATCGAGCCGCAGGCTGTGGTAGTGTGCAGCGTGGAGAAAACCAGATGCCCGGTAAGCGCGCTTTTTATGGCGATATCCACTGTCTCAAGATCGCGGATCTCGCCGATCATGATGATATTCGGGTCCTGCCTTAATATCGCCCTCAACGCGCTGGCAAAGGTCAATCCGACCTCCTGCCTGACATTGACCTGGTTGATCCCTTCCAACTGATATTCCACCGGGTCTTCCACGGTGACTATGTTCTTTTCCGAGCTATCCACCAATTTTACCATGGAATAAAGCGTGGTGGTCTTCCCGGATCCCGTGGGCCCGCAAACCAGGATCATCCCGTGCGGGAGTTTTGAAAGCCTGCGCAGAGGCTCGGTAACTTCTTTGCTGAAACCGAGCTTGTCTATGTCCAGCGTGGCCTGAGTTTTATCCAGTATGCGGATAGCTACTTTTTCACCGAAGCTCGAAGGAAGTATAGAAACGCGGAAATCCACTTCTTTGCCCTGCAGTTTGGCCTTGAACCTTCCATCCTGGGGCAGGCGGTGTTCCGCGATATTCAACATTGACATTACTTTTAAGCGGGAAACTATCGACGAGTGCAGGTTTTTCGGCGGGTTCTGGGTCTCCAGGAGCATCCCGTCTATGCGGAAACGCACCCTCACTTTCTTCTCAAAAGGCTCGATCAGAATGTCCGACGCCCTTCTCTTTACCCCGTCTTCCAGGATAAGGTCGGTTATCTTGATCACCGGGGCTTCCTGGCTCACAGCGCCCAGTTCCATATCCGAAAGGGATCTTTCCTTATCTTCCTTGACCAGCTCAATGGATGAAACCGACATCTCCTTGACCATGTCCCCGATTATGTCCTTGGTGCTGTCCGGGTAGGCCATATCAATGGCGGCGATTATATCCAGGCTGGAGGAAATTATCGGGTTTATCTTGTAGCCGGTGAGCGCCTCCACGTGGTCAATGGCGAATATGTTCATAGGATCGGCCATGGCCAGGGTGATCGAATCGCCGATCTTGGAGATCGGGATGATCTGGTAAGCGCGGGCGATGTTAGCGGGGATTACCTTGATTATCTCCGGGTCGATCCGGAAGCGTTTCAGGTCGATCAACGGCAGGCTCAACCCTTCGCTCAAAGAAAGATTAAGGTCGCTTTCCTTGACCATCTTCAGGTCGATGATGATATCGCTGAGCCTTCCGCCTTTTTTCTTCTGGACCTCGATAGCCTCATCAAGCTGGATCTGGCTGATGATATGGTTCTTGATCAGGATCTCGGTCAGGCGGTCTTTTAAAGAAACCATTATTTATAGTATTTTGCTATTGCCTTGCGGATATCCGATAACGTGGAAACGAAAACCTGGACATTACAGCCGGATGCCTTTTCCGCTTCTTCAACCGCTTTCTCAAGCAAAGGGTTGTACATCACCAGAGTAAGGCTGTTGCCTATTTTGTCGATCGGGATGAATGCGTACTTCTCGGCGATGCTGCGCGGTATTATGCCGGTGATCTCGGGATTGATCTCATAACTGCTCAAAGGCAGGTATGGGAACCCGTATTGCACGGTCAGGGCCTGGGCGATATCCTCTTCTTTGGCGCAGCCCATTTCCAGGAGTATCTCACCCAGTAGATCGTTCGGCCTTTTATTCTGGATGGCCAAAGCCTTGTCCAGATGCTGGCGGTCGAGGACCCCCATGTCGATAAGCAATTCGCCTATGTGTTTATTTATTACTTTCTTTAATGGCATAATAATTTATCCTGATATTAATACAATTAACAGACAAATTATACCTTGTAACCGCTGGCATAGCAACAGTTTTTAGGACGGGCGGACGTTTACAGGATGCTTTTTATCTTTTCGTATCCGGCTGACAGGTCTTCCTGGTTTATACCGGGATCAAGGAACGCCCAGGCCAGGGGTTTATCCGCGGGAAATTCCTTAAGGTATTCATTTGGGTCTATCCCGCACTCGCTGAAAGAATCCATCCAGCGTTGAAAATCAAAATGCTCATCCCAGCCGTCGAACCTGGCGCCTTTCCTGAAAGCGGCCAGGATCACGCTGCTTAAACGCCTGTCGCCCCGGGAAAGAACGCCTTCCATAAAACTCATGAAGCGGTTGTGGAAAGAAAGCTTTATCCGCCTGTTCTTTAAATGCCCCCGCAAATAATCCTGTTTCGCCTTCATCTCCTCCAGCCCGAGCATGGCGAACCACTGAAAACAGGTATGCGGCTTGGGGATCAGGGTATTGATGCTTACGTTAACCTGGGCAGGCCTTCCGCTGACTTTCCGGGAAAGTTCCGAGACCCTGGCGCTGAACTCCAGGATGCTGTCCAGGTCCAAATCCTGCTCCCCGGGAAGCCCGACCATAAAATAGAGCTTTACGTGCTGATAGCCGGCCTGGAAAGATTCTTCCAGGGTCTTGAAGAAATCGTCTTCGTTGAAATCCTTGCCCAGGGCCTCGCGCAGTTTAGGGCTGGCGGATTCCGGGGCAAAGGTCAATCCGGTCTTTTTGATGGTAGCAAGCAATTCCGTCATGCCGCCCAAGGATGTCTTAGGCTTCATCGAAGGCAATGAAAGGCTCACTCCTTTTTCTTTAAAGAACCTGACCATCTCCGGCAATATCTCGTTCAGGCCGGGGTGATCGCTTACCGATAAGCCGGTCAAAGATATCTCTTCATAGCCGGAAGAGCTGTAAAGGCATTTGCTCTGTTCCAGGATAGTCTGGGGTTTGCGCAGGCGCAAAGGGAAATACTGGCTCCTGGCCTGGCAGAAACGGCAGCGGTTAGGGCATCCGCGCATCACCTCCATAGTGATGCGGTCATGGGTCACCTGGATATACGGGACCATCCATTTATCCGGGAAATGCGCTTTATCCAGGTCAGCCACAAAGCGTTTTTTAACTTTAACCGGAGTTCCCAGCAATGGAGCGTAAACCCCGGGGATAGACGCAAAAAGCTTCAGGATGCCCATCCGGGACAATCCGCCGGACTTGAATTCGGCTTTGCGCGAACGGTAAAGATCGATCACTTCCAGGATCACATCTTCCCCTTCGCCGAAAACAAACAGATCAAAGAACTCATGCATCGGCTCGGGATTCATCACGCAAGGCCCGCCACCGATGACCAGAGGGTCATCCTTGCCACGATCCGCGCTCTTCAAGGGTATTGACCCCAGGTCAAGTATATTCAAGACATTGGTGTACCCCAGCTCATAACCCAGGGAAAAACCGAGCAGGTCGAACTCATTCAAAGGCTTGCCTGATTCCAACGAAGGCAGCTTCAGCTGATTATCCCGGATTATCTTCTCCATATCCGCGGCAGGCGCGAATACCCGCTCGCAAACCACATCATCGATCTTATTCAGCAAAGAATAAAGTATGCGCAGGCCAAGGTTGCTCATCCCCAGCTCATACATATCCGGGAACGATAAAGCGAACTTAACCCCTGCCTTATCTATATCCTTCTTTGACACATTCCATTCCTGCCCGATATACCTGGCAGGCTTCTGCAATCCTAATAAAAATTCTTCCATTTTTCCTTTAAGCCTCTTTAAAAAGGCGGTTATACATACGTTTTGCGAACTGTATTAATAATATCTCTGCCGGATGACTTGACTGCTGCCACATTGATTTTGTAGATTTGCCGGAGCGCACAATCAGGAGATTTTCGGCAATTGTACGCAAGGGATTACGCCGAATGGGAGTATCGAAACGCCTGTCGAAAGCCGCTACGGAAATGAGGCGTAAACCGTAGCGTACGGCGAAAATACTCCGTGCGCGAAGCAAATCCACAAAACAAAAAAACAAAACGCCGCAATCAGAATACCGCGCGGGTTTTATTAATATTCGCCAGCATCCCCAGCGCGGCGAAAGTCACAATAACCGACGATCCGCCGTAGCTCATCAGCGGAAGCGGTATCCCAACAACCGGCGCAAGCCCCAGGTTCATGGCGATATTCACCGCTATCTGCATCCCCAGCATAAGCGCGATCCCCAAAGACAAAAGCCTTCCGAAATGGTCGCTGGTCTTCTCCGCGATGACAATAGCCTGCCTGATCAGCAGATAATACAGGAATATCAGGATAAGCCCGCCGGCAAAACCCCATTCCTCGGTGAATGTCGAAAAAACAAAATCAGTGTGCGATTCCGGCAAGAAACGCAGCTGGCTCTGCGTCCCGGAAAGCCAGCCTTTCCCCAGGAATCCCCCGGAACCTATGGCGATCTTCGCCTGGATAATAGTATACCCGGCGCCCAATGGATCAACGTTGGGGTTCAAAAAAACCATGATCCTTTCCTTCTGGTAATCCCGCATATGGTTCCAGACAACCGGCACAGCCATACCCAATATCAACAGGAGCATGAACGCGTATTTTATCCTGATCTTGCTCAGGAAAAGCATGCCCAGGAATATCAAAAAGACCATTGCCCCGCTTCCCAGGTCCGGCTGTTCGACTATGAAAAGAACCGGTATAGCCACGAAGATGAACGGCAATATCAGCGCCCGGAATAAACCGAAGCTGCCCGCTTTCAGCGCTATATCATCCACTGATTTTGCGCTGAAATACCTGGCCAGGAATATCACCATTATGAGCTTCGCCGCTTCCGACGGCTGGAAGTTGAACCAGGCGAACCTGAGCCAGCGCTGCGCGCCCAGCCGGACAATGCCAAGGATAAAAACCATGAACAACAACACCACCATGACCCAATACAGGACATTGGTAATATCCCAGATCCTGCGGTAATTGAGGTTCGAGAACAACTGAAAAATAACGATCCCGATGACTATCCAGAGGATCTGGCGCTGGTAGGTGTTCTGCCAAAGCTCCCCTTCTTTGCGGTATGTGCTGCTGTATATCGAAAGCACGCCCAGGATACAGATCAAAAGCGCTATTATAAATATCTTAAGGCTGACATTCCTCACTTACCCGCTCCCTCAACCAGGCCATCCATGGCCATTGACCTTATTATATCCGCGCACAGGCTGACCGAAGCGGTGCCGGCTCCGGCGCGCTCCAGGAATACGCAAATAACATACTCCGGCTGTTTAAAAGGCCAGAACCCGATGAACCATCCATGCGCTGCTCCGCCGGGAGCCTGGGCAGTCCCGGTCTTGCCTGCGACTTCCACCGGAAGGTTTGCCAATGCGCCGGCTGTGCCGGACGGATCAGTAACCGCTTCCCTTAATCCCTGCCGTATAACGCTGATGGTGTTCTCTTTAAGATGAGCAGAAGAGATCTTGCTGTGAGCGGAACTTACATCCTGCCCGTCTATTGCCTTGACCAGATAAGGCGTGACCAGTTTGCCTTTGTTGGCGAAAACCGCGGTCATCCGGCACAAGCTCAACGGAGTGACCAAAAGCTCGCCCTGGCCTATTGAAAGATTCGCGGTATCGCCGTTATACCAGTTCTGGAAACGGTATATCTTCTTCCAGAAAGGGTCCGGGATAAAACTGCCGGACTCATAAGGGAGCTCTATGCCGGTAGGCCCGGCAAGCCCCAGCCTGACCGCGTAATCATGGATCTGCTGCGGACCGGTAAGGATCCCCGCCCGGTAAAAAAAGATGTTACAGGAATGCGCCAGCGCCTGGACCACGTTCTGCTGGCCGTGGACATGCATGCAATTGAACTGCCTCTGCCCTATTTCAATATTCCCCGCGCATTTAAAAGAGGTGTTCCGGTTTATCCTGGCAGTATCCAATCCGGCGGCGGCGACCGCCAGTTTAAAAGTTGAACCCGCCGGATAAAGCCCGCTGATCGCCCGGTTCACCAAAGGCGCTCCGGGGTCGCTGACCAGGTCCTCGATGAGGCTGTTGGATTTGCGGATAAATACGTTAGGGTCAAAATCAGGAGAACTGGCAAGCGCGAAGATCTGTCCGCTGTCAGGGGCCATTATGACCACGCAGCCTTTTTTGCCGGCCAGGTTATCCTCAACTATCTTCTGTATCCTGATATCCAAAGTCAGCTGCAGGTCTTTCCCGCTTGATCCCGGCCTGAAACCCAAAACGCGCATAAATCTGCCGCGATGGTCGACCTCCACAGACAGACCGCCGTCTTCCTGGCGCAGGTAATAATCATATTTTTCCTCTATGCCCCCGAAGCCGACCATATCCCTGGTCTTGTATCCGTAATCAGCCAGCTTGGTCAGGCGCCAGCGGTCGATCTCGTTGATATACCCTATGACATGAGACGCAAGCCTTGAGTAAGGATACGCCCTGAGAGTGCTGGGCTGGACCATCACGCCGTCAAGGTCGAATTTCATCTCCTCCACCAACACAGCCTTCTTAATATCGATATTCTTCAACAGGGTGACCGGAGCGGTAGGGCCGATATAACCGGAACGAAAACGTTTCTTAAGCTCGGCGAAACTCACATCTATGACTTTGGACAGCGCCAGAAGCGTTACCTCGGACTCTCCGGGGTCCTGAGGGAGTATGACCAGGTCATAAGATATCTTGTTGCCGACCAGGATGTTCCCCCTGCGGTCCAGTATATTACCTCTGCTGCCGGCCTGGGGTATGAGCCGGATACAGTTCTTATCGCTGAGATCCCTGTATTTATCCCCCTGGATCACCTGCGTGTTCAGCAGGCTCAGGGCCAGGAAAATAAAAACCGCTATGGACAGAAAATGGAATACTTTGATCCTCATGATATGTAGATTATCTTTTTTATCGGGCGCAGGACCGCGAAGAAAACAACGGAGGTATACAAAGCGCCCAGGATGGAAACGCGGAAAAATACCGGGTATGAGACAAAATCGTTCATATACACCGATAGCGACCTGACCAGCCCGTCATAAACGATCGCGGCCAGAAAGGTGACTACGCTGCAGGATATATAATTCTCGATGGTAAGGCGTTTGTTCAGCTGGATGATCAGGAAAGCCACTACCGGAAAGAACAGCGTGCTCATCCCGAAATCGCCTACGGTGAAAACATCCTTGAGGATACCGGCGAAAAGGCTGAAAAACACCGCCCAGCCGAATTCAAAATATATCCCGGAGACGACCACGCTGATCAGCAACAGGTCGGGTTTGACCCCGAATACCCGTAAAGGCTCGAGCAGGCTGACCTGGATGAACGCCAGCCCCAGGATCAACAGTAGAAATTTCAGGTTCCTCATGGGATGATCACCAGCACTTCTTCCAGGGCGGACAGGTTAACCGCCGGCTTTATCACCGCGAAGCTGGCCATCCCGGAATATTCCTGGCTGATATCCGTGACCGTGCCGATCAATATGCCTTTCGGATAAACATCAGTGAGCCCCGAAGTAAGCACCGGATCACCCGCTTTGACATCGCAGTCCTTAGGCAGGTATTTCATCAAAAGCGAACCGCCCAAAGAGCCGCAGACCAGGCCTTCCTGCCGGCTGCGCTGGTCTATCGCGGAAACGCTCAAGGACGAATCATTGAGGAGCATCACTTTGCAGTAATTGGAATCAACCTCCACCACCCTGCCGGCCAATCCCAGGAAATTGATGCAAACGAATCCCTTTCTGATACCGGAATTAAGCCCCTTATTGATTATTATGGAAGACGACCAGTTGGAAGGGTCCCTGCCGATCACCCTGGCGGCGATCACCTTGTAATCAAGGCTGTTCTTCATCGACAACAGCTCTTCCAGCCTCTTATTCTCCCGGTAAACCTCGGCGGAATCATACATCTTCTTGCGCATAAGGTCCAGCTCGTTCCTGAGTTTTTCCGCCTGGACCATGTTCCGGTGAAAAAAAACCATCCCGAAGAATTCCCGGCCCACGGCGTTAAAAGCGCTGACCGGATAGGCGAGGATATTCAATAACGGGCGCCTGGCTGAGGGTATTATGCTGGAAAGTAAAACAAGGAAAGAAATGCCTGTTACCGCGAGGATTATACTTTTATTTTTGACTTTAAACACATCTTTTAGGTTGCGGGAACAAATATATCAAAAAGGAAAAACGTCCGCCTTAGAAATGCAGCTCGGACTTAACCGGGACAGTTACCCGTTTAAGGTAATGCATCTCATCCAGGACCTTGCCCGTTCCGCAGACCACTGCGGTAAGCGGGTCATCAGCCACATGCACCGGCAACCCGGTTTCCTCAGATATCAATTTATCTATGCCTTTTAAAAGCGAACCGCCGCCGGCCATGACAATGCCGTGCTCGATAAGGTCGGCGGATAATTCAGGCGGCGTCCTTTCCAGCGACATCTTGGTCGCCTCGAGTATCGCGCGCAAGGGCTCCTGCAAAGCGCCCCGGATCTCTTCTGAGGTGATGGTCACGGCTTTAGGCAGACCGGTAACCAGGTCGCGGCCTTTGACCTCCATGGGTATCTCTTCTTCCAAAGGATAGGCTGAACCTATCTTCATCTTTATATTCTCGGCTGTGCGTTCCCCGATCATCAGGTTATAGGTCTTTTTCAAATACTCGATTATAGCCTGGTCCATTTCGTCGCCGCCGATGCGGATGGACTTGGAAAAGACTATGCCGGCAAGCGAGATGACCGCGATCTCCGTGGTCCCGCCGCCGATATCGATGATCATATTGCCTATCGGCTCCTGTATGGGCAGGCCGACGCCGATCGCCGCGGCCATGGGTTCCTCGATCAGGAAAACCTCGCGTGAACCCGCGCGTTCGGCTGATTCCTTGACCGCGCGTTTTTCCACCTCGGTTATGCCCGAAGGTATGGCGATGAGTATTCTCGGCCTTACGCGGAAACGGCGGTGATGGACCTTCTCGATGAACATCCTTAACATGGTCTCGGTTATCTCAAAATCGGCGATTACGCCGTCTTTCATCGGACGGATCGCCACGATATTGCCCGGGGTGCGGCCAAGCATGCGCTTGGCTTCTTCGCCTACAGCCAGGACGTGCGAAGTCCCCCTGACCACCGCGACTACCGACGGTTCGCAAAGGACCACGCCTTCGCCTTTGACGTAGATCAGGGTGGACGCTGTGCCCAGGTCGATGCCGATGTCATTAGGCAAAAGGCCCAGGATATAATTAAAGATATTCCCTATTAGTTTTTTGAGTTTGCCCATCATATTAGGCTCCTTGAATAAGCGCTATTAAGATTGGATTGATATGTAAAGTAAATTCTATCAGAGATTAAAATATATGTCAAACAAAATGTTATGTTGTTTAGCCGTTAACCAGGGATTTAAGGACAGCCGTAAAACCGGGGAAAGATTTGTTTACGCAGTTTATATCGTCTATTTCGGTCCAGCCATCGGCTGCCAGCCCGGCGATCGCCATGCTCATGGCAGTGCGATGGTCGGAAAAGCTCTTTACCCTGGCCCCGTTCAAACGCTCTTTGCCGGTTATAACGATCTTTTCAGAAAGGCCAACGCCGTTCACCCTGCAGTCAGCCCCCATTGCCTTAAGGCCGGCCAACATCGAGGTTATCCGGTCGGTTTCCTTGACCCGCAATTCCTCGACCCCGTTAAATACGGTTTTGCCGCGGGCAAACGCCGCCGCCACCATTAAGACCGGCAGTTCATCGATCAAAGACGGGATCTCTTCCTTTTTTACCACTGTGCCTTTCAAAACCCCGCTTTTTACCGTTATATTACCCATAGGCTCGGCTGACAGCCGAGAGCTGACAGCGGAAAGCTGAATATCCGCGCCCATTCTTTTCAAAACACTGATCAGCCCCAGCCGCGAAGGGTTCAAGCTGACTTTTTCTATTACCACCCGGGAACCCGGAAGTATTGAAGCCAGGACAATGAAAAAAGCGGCTGAAGATATATCCCCGGGAATGAATACCTCTCCCGGAGAAACCAGCGGCTTAGCGCCTTTTAACGATATATTGTTGCCTTTAACCTTTATCTGCGCCTTGAAGAATCCCAGCATTCTTTCCGTATGATCGCGCGTTCTTACCGGCTCGGTCAGGCGGGTAACGCCGTTGGCGTAAAGCCCGGCCAGAAGAAGCGCGGATTTTACCTGGGCTGAAGCAACCGGTATCCTGTAAGTTATCGGATTCAGGCTGGCCTCTTTTATGCTGACCGGAGGATATTCCTCTTTCGCCCCCCTGCCCGCGCAGCCGCAGACCCGGGCGGACATTTGGCGCAACGGCGCGATCACCCGCAGCATCGGCCTGCGGGAAAGAGATCTGCCGGCGCAAAGCCTGGCGGGGAACTTCTGCCCGGATAAAACCCCGAGCAGCAGGCGGTAAGTAGTCCCGGATTCTTCAATAAAAAGAGGACTTTCCGGTTTTTTCAAACCAAAAAGTCCTTTACCTTCTATCGATACGCTGTTATTCTTCGGGTCCCGGGCGCTCTTTATCCCCAGCTTCCTGAAAATATCAAGGGTTGCCAGGCAGTCTTTATTCGCCGGGATATTGCGGACCACGGTCCTGCCCCGGGACAACGCGCCGAGTATTATTGCCCGGTGGGCGATAGATTTATCCCCGGGCAGTGTAAGTTTTCCTTTAACCGCCCGGACCCCGGATAAGCCCCGTATTTTAAGAGGCCGCATTTAGCTTTTTAATTCCACACGGTCGCCTTCGGCGATCTTTTCTTTTACCGCTTCAGATCCGAAACCGGCCGCTGACATCGCCTCGTGGACCTTCTCGACCTTTAACTCGCCGATGTTCTTGTTATTATGAAATACCGTAAAGACGCTGCCGGCTGCGAGATTATCCTTGGTCCCCAGGTTTATCACTGCGAAGTTGTAATCCTTGTTCACTACCAGGACGCGGCCTTCCATCTTGACCGCGGCGGTTTTTTTCCCCTGAGCTTCCGGGTTAACTATGATAGTCCCTAAAGCCACATCGCCGAATTTCGATTCGTAATTCTTTACTTTCTTTTCCAGGTCGGTTTTCTGGGATTCCAGGCCTTTGAGCTGATTATCCATCTCAGCTACCCTGGCTTCCATTTCTTTAAGCGCGCCCTCTGAATCCGCGAGCTTCTTTTCCAGGCCGGTTTTCACGGTCAATTCTTTTTCCAGGTCAGCCTTTATCTGGTTCAATTGGGCTATCGCCGCTTCCTTAGCCGATTTTTCTTTGTCCAGACTGCCTTTTATTGTCGATAACCTGCTCTCGGCGTCGCTGACGCTTGCCTGCAGGCTGGTGATCTTGGCCTTGGATTCATCCAATTCCAAAAGCGTGGAGTTATGCTTGGCGGTCAATTCCTGGAGCTGCTGGTCAAGCTCGAAATTCTTCTTTTTAGCCTGGGTTAAAGAATAAAAAGTCCCGCCGGCCAGGACCAGCGAGATAACGATTAAAACAATAAGGACCATAACCGCGTTATTTTTCTTCTCTTCCATTCCTCAGCCTCCTTGAGTACCTACTCAACACCGGCGCACATTCCGATTGCGCCGGGTGTCAACATTATGATTCAACACCAACCTATCACAGAATTTACCGACCCTTGAATTTTTAATATAACACTCTTGATTAAAAAATCAAGCCTTTTTTTTAATAACCTCTTTCTTTTCAATTAATTCGGTGAATTCCGGGGGTATGGCGCAGGAGAATTCCAGAAATTTCCCGCTGACCGGATGGACGAACCCTAAAACCCTGGCGTGCAAGGCCAAACGCGGGAATTCATTGTTACGCCCATACTTACGATCGCCCAATATAGGATGGCCGACATAGGAAAGATGCACACGTAATTGGTGCGTCCTGCCGGTAAAAGGCTCTAATTCCAGAAAGCTGTATTCCTTTGTGCGTTTCAAGGCGCGGTAACGGGTCCGGGCGTAACGGCTGTTTTTTCCGTAATTGACCGCCATAGCCTCTCTGCGGTTCGGGTCGCGGGCGATCGGCAGTTCGATCACGTTCTCTTCGAACTCCATCTTCCCTTTTACCAAAGCTACGTACCGGCGCTTGATGCTGTGCTCGGCGAATTGCTTGGCCAGGTTCAGATGGCTGGCGTTATTCTTGGCTATGACCAAAAGCCCGGAAGTCTCTTTATCCAGGCGATGCACTATGCCCGCCCTTTCCGGGTTTATATCCGAAAGGGATTTAAAACGATGCATAAGGGCGTTGACCAGGGTGTGCTCGCGGTTACCCGGAGCGGGATGCACCACTAATCCGCAGGGTTTATTTATGACCGCGACATCCTTGTCTTCATATACTATTTCAAGGGAGATATCTTCGGCTAAAACACTGGCCGGCTTTTTCTCTTCTAGATTAACCCGGTAAACATCCCCGGCTTTTACTTTCTGATGCGCTTTTTGCGCCGGTTCGCCCGATAAAAGAACGCAGCCCGAGTCGATAAGGCTCTTCACGGCTGTCCGGGATAACCCCGTTTTCTCCCCGAGAAAAAGATCCATCAGGAAGATATCCAGCCTCTTGCCCGCGTCTTCAGGTTGAACGGTAAAATTATATTCTTGCATGGTCTTATTTGGTTTTAGGTTCTTTCAACAACGCCCAGCCTAATAATACCGCGCCCACAGTGATCGCGCTGTCCGCGATATTAAATACCGGCCACACCCGGAAATCCAGGAAATCGATGACATAACCGCAAGAAACCCGGTCGATAAGGTTTCCCAGCGCCCCGGCAAGGACCAGCCCCAGGGATATCCGGTATAAAGAAGGTTTTCTCCCGCCCGGGCTAGCCTTGAGGTTCACATAGATCAGCCAGATAGCGACAAAGGTGGTGCATATCAAAAGCGGGACCTGGTTGCGCAGCAGGCCGAACGCCGCTCCCCGGTTATGGACCAGGGTGATGTGGAAAATATTCTTGATTACAGGGATAGACTGGTGTAAATAAAGGCTGCGACAGGCTATTAGTTTGGATAGCTGGTCTAGAACCAGTATTAAAGAGATGATTATTATCATCAAAAAAGAGCCGATTATTTTTTTTCTCTTTTTTGCTGGCACTTGACGCAAAGGCGGGCGTAAGGCAGGGCCTTAAGCCTGGTTTTGGTGATCAATTCCTTGCAGTCTTCGCAAACGCCATAAGTGCCTTCTTCGATGCGTTTTAAAGCGTCTTCCAATTCGTATATAAGCTCGCGCTCGTTGGAAGCGATGCCCAACGAGAATTCGCGGTCATAGGTATCCGTGGCCACGTCGGCCATGTGATAGGTGTAACCTGATATATCGCCGGAGGCGTCTTTCTGCGACTGCTTCAAGGTATCCGCGGAAATATGGTTGATATTATCCAGGACCTCGCCTTTTCTTTTAGCTATCAGCTTCTTGTAATCGCCGAGCTCTTTCTTATTGAGTTTCTTTTTCAATGTCTTTTCCTCCGTGGTTCTCTTGGGTTTGCGCGCTCAACACAACCGGCAGACATTTATCGCAGATCTGGCTGTGTGTGGGATCCTTTCCTACGGACTGCGAATAATTCCAGCAGCGTTCGCATTTAGCCCCGTCGGCTTTTTGCACGATGATCCCCACATCGGGGAAAACCGGGTCTATCGCCGCGGCTGGGCCGAAGTCCTTGCTCTCTTCTATCGTAACCTGAGAAACCTTGAATATCTCCGAAAGATCGTTCTGTAAGCTTTCTAAATATTTATACCAAGAAGCCTCTTTTGTCAACAAGTTTATTTTAGCGTCAAATGAACTGCCGATCAGTCCTTCTACCCGTTTAGCCTCCAGGGCCTTGGTAACCGCGGGTATCAACCCGATCACCTGGTCCCTGACCGCCTGCGCGGTTTTGTCCCCGCGAAAACGCGGATCGTTATTGGGCCAGTCCAGAAGATGCACGCTCTGCGCTGACCTGTCTTTCGCTTCTTTGGGCATATACTTCCAGATATCTTCCCCGGTATAGGCGAGGATCGGGGCCATGATCCGGACCAGAGTATTGATCACCTCGTAAAGCGCGGTCTGGGAAGCCCGGCGCTCCGCAGAACCCGCGCCGCCGGTGTAAAGCCGGCCTTTAGCCATATCCAAATAAGCCATGGAAAGGTCTTCGTTGCAGAAATCATAGATGGATTTATAGGCCTTCTGGAAATCGAAAGCGTCGTAAGACCTTTCGACTGATTCCAGGAGATCGGCCATTTTCCAAAGGATCCATTGATCGATACTCTTCAACTTCTCATAAGCCACTTTATCCTTATCAGGATCAAAATCATAGAGGTTGCTCAAAATGAATTTCGCGGTATTGCGGATCTTGCGATACGCCTCGGAAAGCCTGAGAAGTATCTGGTCGGAGATACGGATATCCTCGTTATAATCGCTGGAAGCCACCCACAGCCTGATGATATCCACCCCGGATTTCTCGATGATCTTCTGCGGAGGTATGACATTGCCCATGGATTTGGACATCTTCCGGCCTTCCCCGTCGACCACGTGGCCGTGGGTGAGCACGGTCTTGAAAGGCGACTGCCCCTCGATACACATGGCCGGGATCAGCGAAGATTGGAACCAGCCGCGATGCTGGTCGGAACCTTCCAGATACAACTCGCTGGGGAACCCTAAATACGGCCTTTTCCGTAAAACCGCCTGATGGCTGACGCCCGAGTCAAACCAGACGTCAAGTATATCCACGCCTTTGGTAAATTCTTTATTGCCGCATTTGGCGCAAGACAAACCCTGCGGCAGATAATCTTTGATATCCCGGATAAACCAGCAATCCGTTCCCTCATTCGCGGTAAACTGCCGGTATTTCTCAATAACTCCCGGATCAAGGATCTCTTCCCCGCATTTTTTGCAGATCACCGACGGGATAGGCACGCCCCAGTAACGCTGGCGGGACAAACACCAGTCCGGGCGCAGGCCGACCATCGCCGAAATACGTTCCCTTCCGGCTTCAGGGACAAAGGTAATTTTATCTTTTATCTCTCTAAGCACTTTTTTGCGCAGGTCATCGTGGTCGATCTTCAGGAACCACTGGTTGGTCGCCCGGAAGATGATCGGCTTCTTGCAGCGCCAGCAATGCGGATAAGAATGCTGGAAATTCTCCGATAACAACAGATCGCCCTGAGCCTGAAGTTTTTCGATGATCGATTTATTGGCGTCATAAACATGCATGCCCTTAAATTCGCCGGCGCTCTCGTCAAAATTACCCCTTGTGTCAACAGGCATAATGATCTCGAGTTTATACTTCAACCCGGTCATGTAATCTTCAGCGCCATGGCCCGGAGCGGTATGGACCAGGCCGGTCCCGTCTTCGCCTGAGACATAATCCGCCAGGACCACTTTACCTTTGCGCAGCCCGAACGGATGGTTGTAAACCAGGCCTTCCAGATCTTTGCCTTTCATCTCCCTGATCACGTCATATTTGACAATGCCCATCTTCTCTAAAACCTGCAAACGGACATTCGCCACGATCAAATTGCCTTTCTCCGTCTTTATATATGAATAGACAAAATTCGGGTTTACCGCTACCGCCACATTGGCGATCAATGTCCAGGGGGTAGTGGTCCAGATCGCCAAATAACTGTCTGAAGAGAATCCTTTGGCTTCTTCCAGTTTGAATTTAACGAAAACCGACGGGGAGGTATGGTCTTCATGTTCCACCTCAGCCTCGGCCAGAGCGGTCTCGCATTTATAACACCAGTTCACCGGTTTCAAGCCCCGGTAGACATAACCTTTTTTGACGAGAGCCGCGAATGAAGCCACGATCCCCTCTTCATATTCATGGCTCAAAGTAAGGTAAGGATTATCCCATTCGGCGAAAACGCCCAGGCGCTTGAATTCCTCGCGCTGCAAAGAAACGTATTTCATGGCGTAATCATGGGCCTTTTTGCGGAATTCCACCTGGTCGATCTGGTATTTATTTATCTTGAGTTCCTTGAAAAGCGCGTGTTCCACCGGCAAGCCGTGACAGTCCCATCCCGGCACGTACGGAGAATCAAACCCGCGCATGGTCTTGTATTTGACCACAAAATCCTTCAGGGTCTTGTTCAGCGCGTGGCCGATATGGATGTTGCCGTTGGCGTAAGGCGGGCCGTCGTGCAGGACGTATTTCGGTTTGCCCTGCGATTTCTTGCGGATCAAACCGTACAGGTCTTTTGCCTGCCAGTCCTTGAGGAATTCCGGCTCGCGCCTGGGCAGGTCGCCTTTCATCGGGAAATCGGTCTTGGGCAGATTTAAAGTGTTTTTGTATTCCATTTTATTTTATGTACTTTCCTATGATCAATTTAAGGTCTTTTTTGGTTTTTGCCGGGATAACTTTCGGGTCCGTGGCAAAAGCGAACTTAAGCGCGTCAGCGCAGTTACAGGTCCTCTCTACGGGTATTTCCTGGATCAGCTTTTTGATCACCTTCTTGGAATTCTCCACATTAAGCCGGAAATTCTGGCTGACCATATCCATGGAAACCTCTTCCTTGCTCTCATACCAGCAATCGTAGTCGGTGATCGAGGCTAAGGTAGTATAACAGATCTCAGCTTCCCGGGCGAGTTTCGCCTCGGACATATTGGTCATCCCGATAATATCCATACCCCAGCTGCGGTAAAGTTTGGATTCGGCTTTGGTCGAGAACGCCGGGCCTTCCATATTTATATAATTGCCGCCGTTATGCGCGGTCAGGCCCAGGGACTTTACGCAGTTATAAACCCTGTCCCTCGTATCGCGGCATACCGGGTCGCCGAAAGCGATATGGCCGACGACTCCGTTGCCGAAAAAAGTCATTTTCCTGGCCTGGTTGGTCCGGTCCACGAACTGGTCGGGCAGGACAAACTCCAGCGGCTTGAAATCCTCGCGCAGGCTTCCGCAGGCGGTGACTGAGATTATTTTGGTAACACCCAGTTTCTTCATCCCGTAAACGTTCGCCCGGTAATTAACCTCGCTGGGCAGCAACCTGTGGCCTTTGCCGTGGCGCGGAAGAAAAACCACTTCTTTTCCGTCAAGTTCCCCGATAATGAATTTATCCGACGGCTTGCCGAACGGCGTAGTCAACGACACTTCCTTTACTTTCCTGATCCCGTCAATATTGTATAAACCGCTTCCGCCGATGATCCCTAATCGTGACATATATGTTTGTCCTTTTATTTAGCCAATTCTCCTGCCCGTTTCAAAGCCGCCTGGGCTGCCTCTTCCCAGGTGCCCTGGGCATGTAAAACCTTCAATGCCGCTTCTGTGGTGCCGCCTTTGGAAGCTACCTGCTTTGCCAGCTCGCCCGGCGCTGTCTTTGTTATCCGCAGGACGCTAAGGCTGGCATTGACCGTGCCTGCGGCCAGGAATGCCGCGTCCTCGCGGTTGAACCCGACAGCCTCACCTGCCCGTTCCAGCCGCTTCATCAGGTCATGCCGGGTATGCTCCGGGATATTCAAAGGATCGATCTGGTTGCTATCGATAAAATCAAAGACATAACCCGGGCCGCTGCCGGATATGGCGGTGACCGCGTTCATCATATTCTCCTCGACTATGCGGGTCACGCCCAGATATGAAAACAGGTCCTGCGCGAAAACAAGGTCATCCTCCGCGGCGAACGCCCCCTTGGACAGGCAGGTGACCGATTCCCTGATCTTTGCCGCGAGATTCGGCATGACCCGGATCACCCTGACTTTGCCCAGCGCCTTTTCTATATGTTTTGTAGTTATGCCGGCGGCTATGGAAATTACCAGCTGTCCTTTCAAACAACCTTTGATCTCTTTTAAAGCGTGTTCAAAGTCCTGGGGTTTTACCGCCAGGATCAGCGCTTCGCTCTTGTTGACCAGGTCCCGGATATCCGCGGCAGCTTTGATCCCCGGTCCTTTCACAGCTTTGGTTTTATCTTTATCAAAAACTAAAATATCGTATTGCGCGCCCGTGCTTTCGGCGATCGCCGAGCCCATATTCCCGTAGCCTATTATACCTATCTTATTCATGGTTACCTCCCGGTCATCGCTTATCTTATTGATGAACAGTACCGGTTTACTAGACTATTCGCTTCAATTATTAAGACTTCAGACTAGAGACTACAGACTGCAGTCTCTGGTCTGCGGTCTTCAGTCTTCAAAGATCGCCCTGCCGATCCTGACCATTGTGGAACCCTCTTCCACCGCTACTTCAAAATCATCGGTCATCCCCATTGAAAGAATATCTAAACCGGGGATATTGTCCTTAAGTTCCCTTAACTTCCGGAAATACGGCCTGACCTTCTCCGGGTCATCCACTGCCGGGGCAATAGTCATCAGCCCCAGGACCTTTATATTCTTCAAACCGGCTATGGCCTTGACCAGGCCTTCTAATTCATCCGGCTTTACCCCGAATTTCGAAGCCTCAGCCGAGGTATTCACCTCGATCAGGATCTCCTGGACCTTGCTGATCTTTGCCGCCTGCTTATCCAGTTCAGACGCAAGTTTAAAACTGTCGACCGAATGGATAAGATCGAAGACCTTTACCGCGTCCCGGGCCTTATTGCTCTGCAGATGCCCGATCATGTGCAAACTGACAGCCGAACGCCGCGACGCAGAAGCGCCTACTTGGCCATCCGATTGGCCAAGGTAAAAGCCGGGATCCGCCAATTTAGAAAGAGCTTCCTGGACCTTATTCTCTCCTACAGCCGTGATACCGGAATCAATGGCCTCATTTATCTGCCCTACCGGCCGGTTCTTGGTGACAGCCACAAGGGTAACATCCGCGCTCTCCCTGCCCGATCTTGCGCAGGCGGATACGATACGCGCCTTAATGCCTGAGATTTTGTCCAGTATCACTTTAACCTTCACTAAATTAATACGTTATTATACAAACAGACCTCTCGGCGGTCAACATAAAAAACCGCCGGCATTTATGAAATCTTGTTTTCGCGGCCGGGCAGGCTGAACCGGAATATGGCGATGACCGCCATGATCCCGTCCTGCCACCATTTGAACTTTTTCCCTTGCCTGAAAGATCGCCCACGGTAACCTACCCTTACTTCGCTGATCCGCAATCCACTTTTGACCGCCTTAGCGCTGAATTCAAGGTCGAAATCAAAACGCTCTGCCCGCAGGTCCATACCTGCGAGCGCGCCTTTACGAAAAACCTTGTAACAGGTATCCACGTCGGTCAGATTACTGTGGTTCAAACGATTGAACAGCCGGGTATTGAACTTGTTGCCGAAGTAGTGCCAAAATCCAAATTCCCGGCGGTCTTTACCCAGGAACCTGGAACCATAAACAACGTCGGCCTTATCATCAAGTATGGGTTTCAACAGCCCGGGATATTCCCCGGGGTCATATTCCAGGTCAGCGTCCTGGATTATTATTATATCTCCGGAGGCCGCCGCGAATCCCGCGCGCAGAGCCGCGCCTTTACCCTGATTCCGGCTGCGATAAATTATCCGCAGGTCAGGCTGATCACTGGAGATCCCCTGCAATAACCGGCGGGTGCCGTCGGTCGAGCTGTCATCGACTATGATAATTTCTTTTTCATCTCCCAGTTTTACCGCCTGCACGCGGCGAATTATTTCCGCGATCGTTGAGATTTCGTTATAGACCGGGATAACTACAGAGATCTTCATGCAAACAAAGTATAGGGATTATCAGAAATATTCCTGGTATATCTCTCTGGCTTTATAGACCAATCGCGCCAGAAGATTATCGGAATACGGCTGCGGCATGGCTGAGGTCTTGGGCAGATAACCCGGCAGGCCTTTGGCGACCATCCCCATAGCCGTGATATAGGTAAGATATTTGTGGCCGGATAATTCCGGGTTGTTATTGAGGAATTTCGTTAGCGCCGGATGGGAGATCCTTCCTAATTCAACCGAGATCCCCAGGGTGGACTCCAGGCTTTCCAGGAAGCCTTCCTGCTGCATCGTCCTTCCGGTAACGATAAAATTATTGATGTCGGAGAGATAAACGTTTTTCTCTACGGCATCCTTGATCGCCTGCCCGATAGACTTGGCCTTCGAGGTCATGATCTCGCAAACCAGCCTCTGCTTGATGGGTTTATAATCATTGTCCCTGCGGATAAGCACTTCCTTGTCTTCCCGCATCAGGCTGCATTCGCCGATCACGCCCTGCTCGACCTTGATATCCTCAGCCAGGCTTAACGGTATATTCAACGAATCCGCCAGGACAACGGAGAAATCATTGCCGCCGATGGGGAATATCTGGAGGTTGCGCAGGATACCGTCCTTGAAAATGAGCAATTCGGTTATATCGCTGCCGAAGTCGCAGATCACGTTAGTCCCGTTCTTCAGTTCCGGGGAAAAAACCGCCTCGCTGGTGGCCAGTCCGGAGAATGTCAGCTCTTTCGCCTCAAAACCAGCCTGGTTCAATACATGGGTTATCGTCTGCACCGAAGCGAGCTTCGCGCAGATCAGGAAAAGGTCCACCTCCAGCCTGTGGCCGTAAAGCTCGATAGGATTGGCAACGTCGCTTTTATGGTCTACCGCGTAACTGAAAGGGATCTGATGGATTATCTCATCGTCTATATTCGAGCCCAGTATCCTGGCCTGTTCGATGACCTTATCTATATCGGTCGAGGTGATCACCTTGCTGCCGCGCTGGGCCAAAGGTATAACGCCGCGGCTGTGTTTGGTGATCATATCCTCTCCGGATATATTCGTATATATCGACTTGATCTTGACGCCTGACCTGGCTTTCAGTTCTTTGATCACCCGGCCTACCGCGTCAACCAGCTCTATGGAATCCACTATCGCGCCGTTCTTCACCCCGGCCGAAGGCTGGGTGGTAAAACACATGCTGATTATCTCGCCTTTCCTGATCTGGGCCAGGATAGCCGATATCTTGCTCGAACCTATGTCCAAGGCGCAAATATAATTATTCATACTCCTTAAGGTCACATCCTCTCTCTGAACTTAATAACCGGTTCCTGGAACCTGAGGTCGATATAAGTTATGTTGGACAGGTTATTCCTTACCTGAACGAGCAAATTAGCCAAGAGGCTGAGTTTTCCGGCAATGTTGTCCTGGCCGACCTTGACCTCCATCTCCCGGCTGAAATATGCTGAATTTTTCTCCTTAGTATAATCCGATTTTACCGCAGGCACAAGAATAAAAATAGCCGTATTGTTTAAACTTGCTACATCCACCCGGCTGATCCGGTAATTCTTCAGCGCGGGAATGGAACCGGCTGCTTTGATTATCTTCAAAGCCAGGGACAATCCCTCCGCTTCCATCCTCCTGCCGTACTTAGCCCCGAATAATTTGCTCTCTATGCCGGATATCAAAGGAAGATCAACAGCCTCAGGAGCCGGCACCGGAGGCTTCTCGAACAGGACCATGTTCTCATCAACATAAAAGATACGCGAGGCTTTTATGCAGGCCAGCGGCTTGCGCTGCAGGAAATCCACGAATAGCCGGTCAGGCAAAAACCGGGTTATCCATACCTTTTTATAGTTGGGATAGGCCCTTGATACGTTCAACGCCTCTCTGGCCAGATCGATGGTAAAAATATTCCTGCCCTTAAGGTAGGCGAAATCCCGGTTCTCTTCCAGGGTGATGCTGCTGCCCTGGCGCAGGACGATCTCTTTTACCCTGAAATACTCCAGGCCTTTAAGCTGATTGTATCCGTATATCAACGCTCCGATGGCTGCCAGAGCCGCGGCCAGCTTGATAACCGTCCATTTATCGAACTTTATCCTCAGTGAAGGAAAAGAAAAAGGCAGTTTGATCTTATTTTTTTTCATAAGCTAATTCCAGCAGCCTGACGCATAATTGTTTAAAATCGATCCCCTGGCTCCTGGCGGCTTTCGGCAAAAGGCTGGTCTGCGTAAGCCCGGGGATATTGTTCAATTCCAGGATATAGGGGATATTTTCGCGGTCGAGGATAATGTCCACCCGTGAACAGCCGTAACAACCCAATGCCTTGTGCGCGGCGAGGCCGCAGGCCTTTATCTTGCGCGTGGTATCTTCATCCAATTCTGCCGGGACGATATACTCAGTATCCCCTGACTTGTATTTGGCTTCATAATCAAAAAACCTGGATTTGGGGATTATCTCGACCACTGCCATAGGCTCTTCGCCCAGGATACCGACGGTCAGCTCCCTGCCGCTGATGTATTCTTCGATCATCACCCTGCTGTCCACGGCGAAAGCCGCATCCAGGGCCTTATCCAATCCTTCGCGCTGGTCAATGATCGACAAACCTATGCTCGACCCGTTAGTCACCGGCTTGACCACCCAAGGCAGGCTGAAACCGCAATTACCTGCTTGCTCAAGGGCATCAGCTTTGTTTTCCAGAAGAATGAATCGCGGGGCTTTTAGGCCCGCCTGGGCGAATATCCGGTGCGACGCGGCCTTGTCCATAGCCAGGCTGCTCGCCTTTGACCCGGAACAGGTAAAAGGGATCTTTAATCCTTCCAGTATAGCCTGGATCTTGCCGTCTTCGCCGAAATATCCGTGCAGGACGATAAAAGCGCAGTCTATCTTATGTGATCTTATCAGCCGGATGTTATCCTCGGCGTTATCCGTAAGTATATCGATAGGGACAAACTCCAAACCTAATTCTTTCAGGCTGTCGCATACCCCTTTAGCTGATTTAAGGGATATCTCGCGCTCGGAAGACGGCCCGCCCATAAGCACGCCGATCCTGCCGAACTTCTTCTTATCTATTCCCATATTTTTATTTCCGTTTCCAGGTTAACTTTAAAATCGCGCTTTACCTGTTTTTTGATCAGGCTGATCAGGTTTAAGACATCCTTGGCCCGGGCATTCCCCCGGTTGACTATGAAATTAGCGTGTTTGAGGGAAACCGCGGCAGAACCGATATTTTTTCCTTTTAACCCGCTCTGATCGATCAGTTTTCCGGCCGGGGCATTTGCGGGATTTTTAAAAACACAGCCTGCGCTGGGATAAGAATAGTCCTGGTTTTTCCCGCGCCGGACAGCGTATCCCCGGATATCGCGTAATATCCGCGCCGCGTCACCTTTACGCAATTTGAAAACCGCTTCCAATATTATATAGCGGGAGAGATCTGAATCGCGGTAGGCGAATTTTATTTCCTTTGCCTTAAGTTCTTTTATTCCGCCATTATAATCCATCACCCTGACGATTTCAACTAAATCTCCGATCGCCGGTTCTTTTGTTTTTTTATTCCCGGACTTTACGGATATGCCGGCGTTCATGGCCAGGCCTCCTCCTATAGTCCCGGGTATCCCGGTCAGGAATTCCGCGCCGGACAGGCCTGTAACCCGGCAAAAATAAATAAACCTGCTTAATAATACCCCTGCCCCTGCCCTGACCCTGTTATTGCCTTCAAAAGTTATCTTCTTGAACCATGGGGAATCGAGTTTAATGACCAGACCTTTTACCCCTTTATCTGCGGCAAGTATATTGCTTCCCGCTCCGATAACTCTGCAGCGCAGCCTCGCGGCTTTGGCCAGCCGGATAAGATCCCGCAATTCCTGCGGATCATGCGCCTTGACCAGCAGTTCAGCCGGTCCGCCGATCTTGAACGTGGTATGCCCCTTTAATGGTTCTTTCTTTAGGATTTTACTTTTTAAGCCGCTGGGCCAATTCATCGCAGGTCTTTATTATATCCCCCGCCCCCAGGGTGACCACCAGGTCGCCCGGCTGCAGGGTTTCCAAAATATGCCCGGTTATTTTATCCTTAGGCAGGAATTCCAGGGATTTCTCCGGCGAACGCCGCCTTATCCGCTCGCAGAGCGCCTGGCTGTTTACGCCTTCGATCGGCTGTTCGCTGGCCGGATAAATATCGGTAATGATCAGGCGGTCAGCCAGATCAAAGCTGGCGGCGAATTCATCCATTAATAGTTTGGTCCGGGAAAAACGGTGCGGCTGAAAGATCGCGACCAGGCGCTTCGCTTTAATATTCTTCAACGCGCTGAGGCTGGCCTTTATCTCAGTGGGATGATGCGCGTAATCGTCGATAAGGATATAATCCGCGTCGCTGAACTTCACCTCCAGCCTTCTGCCCGCTCCTTTATACCCGGACAATACCTTTTTTATCACCTCTACGCTTATCCCCAGCTCCATGGCCAATGCTATGACTGAAAGCGCGTTGGAGATATTATGCATCCCCCCCAGGGCCAGGCAAAAACGCCCCAGGAGCTTGCCGCGGTAAAAACAATCGAACTCCGAACTAAGCCCTTCTATCTTTATATTAGCGGGGTAAACATCCGCGCCGGCTTTCAGGCCGAACATCACCCTTTTCTTCCCTGAGGCTACCGCCAACGCTTTTAAATTAATATCGTCGTTGCAGCAAAAGATGCAGCCGTCATCTTTGGTCTTATTAATAAAGTCACCGAAGGTCTGGATCTCATTGGCGAAATCCTTGTAATAATCCAGGTGCTCCTGGTCAACGTTGGTGATTATGGAATATTTAGGCTGATAATAAAGGAATGACCCGTCGGATTCATCCGCCTCGGCCACGAAGTAATCCCCGCAGCCGCTTTCGGCATTGTTGCCGATATTCTTGAATATCCCGCCGATGGCCATGGTAGGGGAAAGCCCGGCCTCGAGAAGAAGATATGAGACAAGCGACGAGGTAGTGGTCTTGCCGTGGCTGCCGGCGACCGTGATCACCGATTTATCCCGCATCAATTCCGCCAGCGCCTGCGCCCTTTTTATCAAAGGGATCCCCAGCCTGCGGGCCTGCTGTATCTCAGGGTTATCCTCTTTTACCGCCGAAGAGTAAACCACGAAATCCGCGCCGCTGATATTCTCCGCCTTATGGCCGATGAATACCTGGGCGCCGCAGCCGCTTAACTCCCCGGTCATCCGGTTTTCTTTCAGGTCGGAACCGGTAACTTTATGCCTGCGGGAAATAAAAAGGCGGGCGATCCCGCTCATTCCTATCCCGCCTATACCGATGAAATGGTAATGTTTAGTCATATCCCTGGTCCTTACGCCAGCCATCCTCAAGCTCGCGGATACTTTTTAAAGAATAGGCGTATGACAGGGCCTTTTCCAGGTCCCTGCGGTCCCTTAACGCCTGGCAAAAAGAAACAAAATCGTCTTTGCCGAAATGCCTGATCAAATAATTTATCACGCTGACCGACTCGGCATAAAAGAGCTTTACCAATTCAGTGTCGCTCTTGTCAAGATGCTGCGGATCGATCAACGCCAGCTCGCCTAAAGGGATCAGATGGCCTGAGCGGTGAACCGACTCAAGGAACCTGTTCACCCCGCCTTTGTTCATCGATCCCTGATAAGAAGCCACACCCTCTTCCAGCCATAACGGGACAGCCGGATTGGAAAAACCCACGAATTCGCGGAAGATTATATGGCCTATTTCATGCGGCAGCGTGCTGTTAAAAAACCCGTCCTCCATTACAAAACCATAGACCACTTTATCACTAGGCATAGCCGCGCCAGCCGACCAGGCGGGCCGTCCGGTCCCTCTTTGATAGTCGTCGGCATCATCGTAAACATAAATTGACGCGCGGTTATCCCACAGCCAGAAATTAAACCTCAGGAATCCCAGCTCGCCGGTTATTTCCTGATAATACCCTTCCGCTTTGCCCTTTACCTCATCGATAAATTCCGGCGGCGCGTTTTTGTAATATACCACGAAATGCGTGGACTTGGAAGTGTTCCATTGCCCGGCATGCAGACACGCGGGCAATTGGGCAAAGACAAAAACAAACAGGCATAAAAAGTATTTAAGCATTGAGCTCCAGCACAGCCTCCGCTAAAAGATCTGCGGCAGGCCGGCTTTCCATTCCGTCAAAAGCCTGGCGCATATGCTCCAGCTTCGCGGGATCCCCGATAAATCCTTCCACTACCCCTTTTAACCTCCCCGGAGCCAGATCTTTTTCCTCGATCACTACCGCGCAGCCTCTCTCTCCCAGGATACTGGCGTTAGCTGACTGATGCGCGCCGGCGAAGGGATACGGGATGATCACCGAAGCGAGTTTGAACAGGATCAATTCCGAGACCGTGGTCGCTCCTGCCCGGCATAGAACCAGGTCAGCGCAGCTGTAAGCGTATCGCATCTCTTTCAAGAAAGGAAAAACAACCGCCTTTATCCCGGCCTCGGCGTAGAAACGGCCCAGTATATCGGAATCGACAGCGCCGCAAACATGGACCACCTGCAACGCGCTTTTATCTTTTAATCCGGCAAGCGACCTGATCGCCTCGGAATTTATCCGTTTGCTGCCCTGGCTGCCGCCGACGATAAATAAAACGAATTTACCTTTTTCCAATCCGAAATGCTCGAGGGCCGTGTCTTTATCCTCCCGGATCAGCCCCCGGCGCAAAGGATTGCCGGTAAGAACTATTTTTTCCGGGCAAACCCCCAGCAATTCACTGGTCCGGCCGAATGAAACCGCGAACTTATCCACGAACTTGACCAGCAAGCGGTTAGCCTTGCCCGGGATCACGTTCTGCTCGTGTATAACGGTCCTGATCCGGAAAAACCACGCCCAGAAAACCACCGGAAGGCTGGCTATGCTGCCGAACCCTACCGCTATGTCAGGCTTGAACTTGATCACGATGATCAAGCTTTCCCAGAAACCCCGGGCTAAGTTGAACAGGCTAAGCAGGTTCTTCTTGTTCAGGCGCAGGCTCAGGGATGTCACGGATACATAGCGGACCTCGTGCCCCGACAACTGCAGATCATCCTTTATGCTTTTACGCGGCAGGACAAGAAGCGTGCTGATAGCGCTGTCTTTTACCTTCAACGCGTCCAGGAAAGCCACAGCGGGAAAGATATGCCCGCCGCTGGAACCAGTAGCTGCCAAGATTTTCATTCGGATCCGACTCCCTTAATGCGATTCGCCGCCCCGGGCCACATTCAACAAAAGCCCTACGCTGACCAGATCGAAAACAAAAGACGACCCCCCGTAACTGATAAACGGCAAAGGCAGCCCCTTGGTAGGCAATATACCGCAGGATACTCCGATATTGACCATAGCCTTAAGGCAGATCATGGTCAAAAGCCCCAAACTGAGAAAATACCCGAAATTATCCGACGCGTTCCTTATTATCTTCAACCCCAGCCTGATGAAGATGACAAACAGGAATATTATAGCTAATGTCCCCAAAAGCCCCATCTCCTCTCCGATTATGGAAAGGATAAAATCAGTATGCGCCGCCGGAAGATAAAACAGTTTCTGGCGGGAATGCCCCAGCCCTGTCCCAAAGATACCGCCGGAGCCCAGGGCTACCTGGGACTGGATGATCTGAAACCCGTTCTTTTGAGGGTCAGCCCAGGGATTCAAGAACGCCATGATCCTGGCCCTGCGGTAAGGAACGCTGAATATCAGCACGTACAACGCCGGAAGGCTGCATAGGACTATTGAAAGCAGGTATTGGAACTTAACCCCCGCGATAAAGAGCATGACAAAAATCACCGCCCCCAAAGCTACGGTAGTCCCCAGGTCCGGCTGCATCATGATCAAAAGAGCGATCAGCCCGAGCACAGCCATGACCGGCAGGAACGCCTTCCAGTGGGCGCGAACCGCATCGCGCCTGCGGGTGAGGAAATCCGCCGCGTAAACGATCATCGCCAGGTTAGCCAGTTCCGAAGGCTGAAAAGAAATGAACTTGAACCTGAACCACCTGCGCGCGCCGGACACCTCTCTGCCGATACCGGGAATAAGCACCAGGACCAGCAGGAAAAGAGCGGATAACAAAAGAGGCAGGCTGTATTTACGGAGTTTGCGGTAATCGAAACTCATCGCCGCGAAACCCAAAACCGCGCCGATCAAAACAAAACTAAGGTGCCTTTTAAGGAAGAACGCGCTGTCTTTATATCTTTCCAGGGCGTATATGGCTGAAGCGCTGTAGATCATGACCATACCCACGCAGACAAGGATCAGGGTGGTTACAAAGAAATTTATCCGGATATTACGCAGCGTCATTAGCACCCGCCTTCGCCAGCTTCAAGACCGCTTCCTTGAAAACCCTGCCTCTGTGCTCATAGTCGGAGAACATATCATAGCTCGAGCACATCGGGGATAAAAGCACGCAATCGCCGCTGGATGCCCTGGCGAACGCCCGGGCGACTGCCTCTTCCAGGCTTGAAGCCTGGCTGAACTTGATCTCGCCTTTGAACGCGGACATGATCTTTTCCCTGGCCTGCCCGATAAGAACAGCCTCTTTTATTTTTTTCCGGCCCGAGGGCAATAATGCCCGGTAATCCACGCCTTTATCCTTGCCGCCGGCGATCAAAATGGCTTTAGACGCGATATTATCAAGAGCCCAGATAGCCGACTCCACCGTTGTGGCCTTGGAATCGTTGATAAACCGCACGCCTTTTATGACCGCGACTTCTTCCATGCGGTGCGCCAGCCCTTTAAATCCTTTGAATACCTTTAGGCAGGTCTTCTTATCTATCCCCAGCAAAGAACCGACAGCCAGGACAGCGGACTGGTTGGGATTAAGCCCTTCTTGCCCCTTGAAGAACACGACCTTAGCGCAGCTCTCAGCGGAGATCTTCTTTAATTCTTTATCCTGGGCGTTCAATACCAGGTGATCAAAACGGTCCTGATTAAGAAAAATGCGTTTCTTCGCCTGGACATACTCTTTCATCCCCGGATAACGGTCAAGATGGTTCTTGCTGACATTAGTTATCAGGCTTATCAGGGGTTTGAAGGTTTTGATCTTTTCCAGTTGAAAGGAACTTATTTCAAGGACAACATAATCCGCGGGCCTTATTTTTTTCAGTTCGCCGGTAAAAGGATTGCCGATATTGCCGCAGACGAACGGCCTTTTTCCCGCGGCTTTCAATATCAGGCCGATCAAGGTAGTCACAGTGGTCTTCCCGCTGGAACCGGTAACCGCGATCACCGGAGCCGGGCATAATATCCATCCGACTTCTATTTCGCTGATCATGGGGATGCCGTATTCCTGAGCCCAGACAACGGGTAAAGCCGTATCCGGGACTCCGGGCGATATCACGATTATATCGCGGCCTTTGACAAAATCCGGGGTATGCCTGCCCAGCTCTCTTTTTATTTTAGCGGATCTCAATAACCGGGCGTTCTTTTTGGTGTGAATGTCGTTGCGGGAATCGGTAACGCTGACCTGGGCGCCCAGATCGTATAACAGATTGGCGCAGGCTAAACCGCTGCGCGCAAGGCCTACTACAGTTATCTTTTTGTTCTTGAAATATCCGGTATTTCTCATGTATTTAATGATTACCTCGTCTTCAATGTGACCAAGGTAAGCAAAGCAAAAATAATGGATACGATCCAGAATCTGACGATCACCTTATTCTCAGACCAGCCGAGGAACTGGAAATGATGGTGCAGGGGCGCGATCTTGAATATCCGTTTACCGGTGAATTTGAACGAAAGCACCTGCAGGATCACCGATAATGCCTCGAGCACGAATATCCCTCCGACCACGACCAGAAGGAACTCTTTCTTGATCAGTATGGCTATTGTCCCCAATGCCCCGCCCAGGGCCAGCGCGCCGACATCACCCATGAATATCGCGGCGGGGTAACAGTTGAACCATAGAAAACCCAGCCCTGCCCCGATCATCGCGGAGCAGAAAACAGTCAGCTCCCCGCTTCCCTTGATGAACGGGATGAAAAGGTATTCGCTGAACCGGATATTGCCCGAGACATAGCAAAGGACGCTGAAAGCCACAGCCGCCATGACCACGCACCCTATAGCCAACCCGTCCAGTCCGTCGGTAAGGTTAACCGCGTTGGAAGTTCCGGTAAGGACCACGATCACGAAAAGTATGTAAAACACTCCGAGCTCCAGGCTGATATCCTTAAGCAAAGGGATATCCAGGCGGGTGCTGATATGCGGGTCAAGGAAGATTATCGTTCCTATAATAAGCCCGAGGACTATCTGGCTGGTGAATTTAGCCGAGGCAGTCAGGCCTTTAGAGCATTTGCGGATGTGCTTGAGGTAATCGTCCATAAAACCGGTCAAGCCCAGCCATAAGGTGGAGAACATTACCAGGAGCACATATTTGTTCAGGAATTCCGACCAGAGCAGCGTGGAAGCAAAGATCGCCAGCAGGATCATCAATCCGCCCATGGTAGGCGTCCCCTGCTTGGACTCATGCAGCTTATGCAGTTTTTCGCTTTCCTTGCTGTCGCGGATATTCTGGCCGATGCTTAAAGACTTGATCTTGTTGATGACCCAGGGGCCGAAGATGATGGTGATCAGAAAAGCGGTCAATGCCGCCATGATCGCGCGGAAGGTGATATAACGGAATACGTTAAAAAAAGAAATTACTTTGTGCAGCGGATAAAGCAAATAATATAGCATTTTAAGTTAGTAAAAACCCTTAGCGGTCAACCCCGAAAAAAACCTCTTCCATCTTCATTGCCCGCGATCCTTTTACCAGGACCACGTCATCGCAGTTGACGCGTAGATCCTTGCGCAGGATATCCCGCGCCTGAACGGATCTATCGCATTGAAATATGTCCCGGCCGTGGATCCCTGAATTCCTTGCAGCTGCCGCAGCGGCCCGGGTTAATTTACCGACGGCGATGAATTTATCGCAGGCCCGCGCGGCCTCTACCCCCGCCTGATAATGACAGGCCTCTTTCATCTCGCCCAATTCCAGCATATCCCCCATCACGAATATCTTCCTGCCCTTTGCCTTAAAGCTTTCCAAAGCCAGCGCTGCCTGGCGCAGGGACGCGGGGCTGGAATTATAAGTATCGTCTATAAAAACGCACTCTTTTGCTTTAATGATCTTCAGCCTGCCTTTGGGGAATTGGAACGCGGACAACCTGGCTGATATGTCTTTGTAAGGCACACCCATTATCCTGGCGGCGGATATCGCGGCCAGAGCGTTATAAATATTATTATACCCCAATGTATGCAAAGTAAACTTATATTTTTTGCCCACCCTGAATCCCAGGATCCCCTGGCCGGTCTCGATCATTGAAGCGGAGAAATCCGCGGGTTTGTTTATCCCGAAGCTGACGGTAAAAGGCCGCAGGGCGGCAGAACGGGCCTTAACCCCCAACAGCCTGTCGTCGGCGTTCACCACTGCCGCGGCCGGGGCTTTCAAATTGCCCATAAGCGCGTATTTCTCTTTCAATACGCCGTTGAGGTCTTTGAAATATTCCAGATGCGAAGGCCCGATATTAGTTATTATGCCTATATTCGGCTGGCATATCTTAGACAGATAATCGATCTCGCCGAAATCGCTTGTTCCCAATTCCAGCACGCAAACCTGGTGTCCGGCCTTCAGGCCGAACATGGTCATCGGCAGGCCTATATGGTTGTTTTTCGTCCCCGCGGTCTTCAGCACATTGAACCTGCTCTCAAGTATCCAGGCGAGCATCTCTTTAGTGGTGGTCTTGCCGTTTGAACCGGTAATAGCGATGACCGGGATATTAAAGCGCCTGCGGTGAAAAGACGCGATATCGCCCAGCGCCCTGGTCGTATCCGCGACTGCGATCACCGCGCAGGACGCGGACTTAGCCAGCCAGGCGGAATTTCCCGGATTATCCAGATATCTTTGCCGGCAGATGATACAGCCCGCGCCTTTTTTTACCGCGGCCTTTATAAAATCATGGCCGTTGAAATTATCGCCTTTTATGGCTATAAACGCCTCGTTTTTTCTCAAAGTCCGGGAATCAATGGAAATACCGGAGATCCTGGGAATGGCGGCTTTACCCTTTGAGATCAACCTGCCTGCGGTAGCGTTTAATAATTCTTCTATCGTAAACACTCTCTCACTGCCTCTCTATCGTCGAAATGGATGACCTTATCCTTTATTATCTGATAATCCTCATGCCCTTTGCCGGCGATCAGCACGCAATCGCCTGAGCCTGCCATTTGCAGGGCTTCGCGGATCGCCTGCTTTCGGTCCGGGATAACGCAATATTTGCCTTCCTGCATCCCTTTTCTTATCTCGGATATTATCGCCTGCGGATCCTCAGACCTGGGGTTATCATTGGTCAGGACCGCTTGATCGCTCAACTCGCTTACCACCCTGCCCATCTTGGGCCGTTTATCTTTATCCCGGTCTCCGCCGCAGCCAAAAACCACTATTATCTTTTTACTGCAGACCTGGCGTAAAGTGGTCAGGACATTCTTCAGCGCGTCCTCGGTATGGGCGTAATCCACAAATACGCGAAAATCTTTACCTGTATCCACCTTCTCCAGCCTGCCAGGGACAAGAGCAAAATTTTCCAGCGCCTTCCGGATTGCTTGCGGCTCTATTCCTTCTGTAACAGCCCAGGCAAAGACCGCCAGGATATTATACACATTATGCCTGCCGATAAGATGAGACTTGATATCCATCTTGCCGCCCGCGTAAACTATCGCGAATTCAGTCTTGTCCATATCCATACGGATATCCTGGGCAATTATATCCGCGGGACGGTCTATAGCGTAAGTTATAACCCGGCAGTTGCAGGACTTTCTGATCCTTCCGGAGTATTGATCGTCATTATTAACCACAGCGTAGGCTTCCGGGGAAAGTCCGGCGAACAATTTCTCCTTTGCCCGGTAATATTCTTCCACGGTTTTATGGTAATCCAGATGGTCCTGGGTCAGGTTGGTGAATATCGCCGAAGCGAATTTTATCCGCTCTGTCCTGCCCTGGCTAAGGGCGTGGGACGATACCTCCATCACCAGGTGATCCGCGCCATTCCTGAGCATCTCAGCCATCATTTCCTGAAGTTCCAAAGGCCCGGGCGTAGTATTCTTCGAAGGGATGACCCGGCCGGAAAAACGGTAATTTATCGTGCCGATAACAGCCGGTGAACGCCCTGATCCTTTTAAGACCGCTTCGATCAAATAAGTTATGGTGGTCTTGCCGTTGGTCCCGGTAACGCCGGCTAAGCGCATCTTAGCCGAAGGATCGCCGTAGAATTGGATGGCCAGGTCAGCCAGCGCCTGGCGGCAATCCTTCACCTTTATCAGGCTGACATTCCCGGGAAAACCGGCAGCGGTATTTTCCTGGTCAGTGACCACAGCCCCGGCCCCCTGCTTTATAGCTTCGGGAATAAAACGGTTACCGTCAAGGCTCGCTCCCTTTACGGCGACAAAAAGATGGCCCGGGCGCGTTTTTTTGGAATCGCAGCTTATCCCGGAGAGGGTAAAATCCCCTGCGTCAACCAGGACCTGGCCGCCTTTCAGTATTTCAATAACCTGAGTTAGATTCATTTAAAACCACGATCTCGCTGGATGTTTCCTGGTTTCTTAAATACCTGAGCACGTCATTAACTAGATTTTTGAAGACCGGGGCTGAAACTACGCCGCCGAAATACGACCCGTGGGGTTCATCGACTGTGACCACCACCGCTATAGCCGGGTCTTCCGCCGGAGCGAAACCGATAAAAGTCGCCATGAATTTATTATGCGAATAAGTCCCGTTAGCCTCGAGTTTCTGGGCGGTCCCGGTCTTGCCTCCGGCGGTGAAATCCGGGGTCTTGGCTAGAGTTCCGGTGCCGTTCTCTATTACTCCGATAAGTATTTTCTTGACCCGGGCCGCGGTCTGCTCAGAGATGACCCGGCGCACAGTTACAGGCGAGTAGGATTTGATCAATTCGCCCTGTTTATCGCGGATCTCTTTTACTATATACGGCTTCATCAGCAATCCGCCGTTAGCGATAACCGATATCGCCGAAACCAGCTGTAAGGCGGTAACCGCCACTTCCTGGCCCATCGGCACAGCGGCTATAGAACCCTTTTGCCATAATTTCAGGTCCCTGACTATGCCGGATACCTCCCCGGGCATATCCACCCCGCTTTTGGCCCCGAAACCGAAAAGCTTTATATACCGGTGCAGGTTCGCGGGTCCTACCTTCTGGGCCACTTTACAGGTGCCGATATTACTGGATTGCTCGATAACCTCCTGAAAAGTAAGCCAGCCATGCGATTTATGGTCATGCAGTATGCGGCTGGCGATCTTGTATTCGCCGTTCTCGCAAAAAAACCGGTCATGTTCGCTGACCACCTTCTCTTCTATAGCGGCGGAGGCAGTCACGATCTTGAATACCGATCCGGGCTCAAAAAGATCGCATACAGCCCGGTTGCGGATCTGGTCTTTAGAGACGTTGGAATGCTTGTTCATGTCGAAACCCGGGCGGTTGGCGATGGCCAGTATCTCTCCGGTGCGCGGGTTCAATACGACGATGGACGCCCCCTTGGCATGATAAGTCTGATAAGCCTTATCCAGTTCCCTCTCGGCGATATACTGGATCACCTCGTCTATGGTCAGGACCAGGTCAAACCCGTCCTGAGGGGCGGCCATATTCTGGTAAATATCCAGCTTCTTGCTCCGGGCGTCCCGCAGCATGATCGCCATGCCCGGCTGGCCTTTCAGGTATTTTTCGTAATACAATTCCATCCCTTCAAGGCCGTTGTTATCCATGCCGGCGAAACCGATGGCCTGGCAGGCCAGATATCCGTTAGGATAACAACGTTTGCTTTCCTTAATAGTACCGACTGTTTTAAGGTTAAGCTTCTTGAGCGCTTCGGACTGCTCGGAGGATATCTTGCGTCCCAGCCATACGAACGCCTTTTTTTTAGATAAACGGTTTTTCAGATAAGAGCGGTCGCAGTTCAATACGGGCGCGAGTTTAGCGGTCAGTTCTTCTTTTTCTTTTTCATTGAGGTTATTAGGCGCGGCGAACAACGAATCGCAGGGCAGGTTAACCGCCTGGGGTTTGAGGCCGCTGTCATAGATGGTCCCCCTGCGCGGCTCCAGGTCCACAGGGACATAATGCTGCTTACGGGCTATGCTGGAAAGGTATTCCGAACGGAAGAACTGTATATACAAAAGGCGGGCTGCGCAAAGGGCGAAAAAAATAAAGAATAATAAGAATGCCGCTTTAGTCCTGCGGCTGTAGTTAGCTATATACACAACTATATGGATTTAGAGACCGACGGTTATTTTTAATTTCCGTCGGCCCTGAATATAGAAGAGGTGTTGATCGTCTTAGCTTCGGCCTGACGGTTGACGCCGAAGATACGCGCCACCAGGTTCTCTCTCCGGGGAGAACGCCTGTTCGCTACTCTCACGCTGTCATTGGGATTGACCAACTTCACCAAACAATAGTTATTCGGCATCTGAAAATCGCCCGAACCGGAAAGTTTATTCCCGATCTTTACCAGCGAAGTCGATCGTTTCAGATTATATCTCAAGACAGAATTTTCATCGAGTAGGTCCTGGAAACAACGCGTGCTTTTTTGACCGTCATAAGCCAGACGAAAGACCTCCGTCTGCTGCCAGACGTAAAGGAGGGAAAAAACGGTGATAGCGAAAGCCAGAATCATGAACCTGGATAGCTTCATATTATACCTTTTCCGCGACCCTGAACTTTGCGCTGCGGCTGCGCGGATTATCCTGGATCTCCGGGCTGCCGGGGGTCAGCGGTTTAGTGGTAATTGTCTTTATGGCGCCTTCCGTCTGGTACTTACGGAAGGTATGTTTAACTACCCTGTCTTCCAGGGAGTGGAACGATATGATACATATCCGCCCGCCTTTTTTCAAAAGGCCGATGGACTTTGTTATCGCGCTTTCCAGCGCCTCAAGCTCCCGGTTGACCGCGATGCGCACAGCCTGGAACGTCCGCGTCGCCGGATGAATACGGTAATGATACTGCCGGTACCTCGGGGGTATCGCGCTGACCACGATCCTGCTCAATTCCAGCGTAGAGGATATCGGATGCCTCTGCCTCTCCATGACCAGGTTATGCGCGATGCGGTTATGCCACCGCTCCTGGCCGAACGACCACAAAAGATTGGAGATCTCCTCTTCGTTCAGGTTGTTTATCAGGTCGTAAGCGCAGATGTAACTGTTCCTGTCCAGCCGCATATCCAGCGGCCCCTCGGATTGGAAGCTGAAGCCCCTTTCCGCGTTCTGCAATTGGAAAGAAGATACCCCTAAATCAAATAATATACCATCAACGCTATCTACATTCAAGTCTTTTAAGAGCGTGTCGATATCGGAAAAATTCCCGTACACGAACTGCGCGTTGGACTGGCCTAAGGCGGCGAGCCTTTCCTGGGCCAGGCGGATCGATTCCTGATCGCGGTCTATCCCGATCAACCTGCCCTCGGGAGAGATCTCCTGCAATATCCTGTTGCTGTGTCCGCCCATCCCCAACGTGGCGTCCACGATAATCTGTCCGGGTTTCGGATTAAGATATTCGAGAACTTCCATCAGCATTACCGGTTTGTGGATTTCCTGTTCCATGGCAATCGGGATTAACCTTCAACTAATTTCTCCGCTATCTCCTCGAACGACTGCCGCCAACTTCCATAAAAATCCTGCCATTTTTCCTTGGACCAGATTTCAATTCTATTGGAGACTCCGACAATCATAATATCCTTTTTAACTTCGGCATAATCTTTAAGATACTGCGGAAGAAGGATCCGGCCCTGTTTATCCGGGAAAAGCTCGCACGCGCCGGAAAAATAGAGACGGTTGAATACGCGGGATTCTTGTTTAGTAAACGGGATGGACTTGAATTTTTGTTCCTGGGTCCTCCACTCGTCTTCAGCGAACATAAAAAGACATTTATCCAGGCCCCGGGTAACGAAGAATTTCTCGATATAATTACCCTTGGCCGCTTCGCGGAATTTTGAAGGCAGGATAAGCCTGCCTTTCCTGTCTATAGTATGGAGATACTCCCCGTAGAACACTTTTTAGCCCCTCCCCACTTTGCTCCACTTCCTACCACTTTGTAGCATAAGTATAGAAAAAAATGCCTTTTATGTCAAGATAAATATTTTACTAAATTAATGGCATACAACAGTTAGTGTTGCGTATTCTACGGCAACTATGGGTTGTGTAGTTGGACGTGGTTCTAGCGGCGGTTTTTTACGGCGCGGATGTCTTTTTCGATCTGCCGGGACAATTCCGGTATCCCGGGAAATCTCCTCTCTCCCCTTATCTTGCGGATGAATTGGATCTCCAGGTCTTTCTTGTAGATGTTCTTGCGGAAATTAAATATGTGGGCTTCGATATTCCGGTATTTTTTCTTTCTATCCTTGCGGGCAAAAGTAGGCTTTTTCCCGATATAACAAATTCCGCTCAAGGCCCGGCCTTCATAGACGACCTTTACCGCGTAGACACCGGCCGGAGGCACAACCTCATGATGCGGATTTATATTCGCCGTCGGCCAGCCCATTTTAGTGGCCAGCCTGGTCCCGCGGATCACCCGGCCGAAAACACTTACCGGACGCAAAAGCAGGCGCTCGGCGGTCTTTAATCTTCCCTCGGAGATGAGCCTGCGGATATTGGTGCTGCTCACCACGCGGTTATCGGTCCTGATGGACTTGAAAGCTTTGACCCGGAAACCGTAAAGCCTTGCCGCTTTTTTCAGATCAGCCACGCGGCCCAGGGCGCCTTTACCGAAACGGAAATTATTACCCACACAAACACAACTCGCCCTGATCCGGCCCGCCAGGATATCTTTTATGAATCCCTCATACCCCATCCGCCTGAAATGCCGGTCAAACTTTATAACCGCGCAGACATCGATCCCCAGTTCTTCCATTATTTTCAGGCGATGCTGCAGCGAATACAGGCTTTCCTGTTTTTGGGGATGCGGCCAGAAAGTAAGGACCATCCCTGTCCCTCCGGTCCGGCGGGCTATCCTTACGGTTTCCCGGAGTATCGCCCTGTGGCCGCGGTGCAGGCCGTCGAACACACCGACAGCGACAACCGGTTTGCGGTAATGCTTAAGATCTTTCAGGTCATATACGGTTCGCATCGGCCAAAGCTGATTTTATCCTCTTAAGGACTTTTCTTTTGATCTCATCCATGGAGCCTTTAACGGTCGCGCCGCTGGCTGTCTTATGCCCGCCGCCGCCGAAGTAACCGGCGATCTTATTGACATCGATCTTGCCCTGGGACCTGAAATTCACCCGGATCTCTCCGCTCGATTTCAGGTTCTCCTTGAAAAGGACCACAACCTCCACCCCCTTCAAAGAACGGCCGAAACTCAAAATACTTTCCGACAGGTCAAAAGAAATATTCTTATGCCTTTCCAGAAGGCCCCGGGGTATATCGAACCAGATGACCTTGCCGTCATTCATAGTCCGCATCTTCGGCAGTATCACGGTCAGGAGTTTCAGGTCGCCCAGAGGTATGCTCCCGTAGATATTTTTATATACCCCGGCCACATCGATGCCGTGAGATAAAAGTTCCGCGGCCATCAAATGGGTCGAAGGATCCGTATTCGAATACCTGAATGAACCGGTATCGGTAAGCAGCCCGACGTATAAGAATAAAGCCGCGGCCTTGTCTATTCCGACACGCATCTCTTTATACAGCCGGTAAACCATCTCGCAGGAACACGCGGCTGCCGGCTCGACCCAGTTCACTTTGCCAAAACCCGAGTTGCTGATATGATGGTCGATATTCAACACCCGCTTATTCCCGGCGTTCAACAACTGGATCTGCCCGGTCCGCTTAAGGTCGGAACAGTCTAAAGCGACAAAACAATCGAATTCCGGAGCGGGCATATTCATCCGGAACCTTTTGATCGCGCTTAATCCCGGCAGGAACGAATATTCTTCCGGGACGGATTCGTCATTGAACATGACCGCGGATTTCTTGAGCTTTTTCAGCAGGAGATAAAACGCCATCTGCGCCCCCACGGCGTCGCCGTCCATATTAGAATGGGTGGCGATCAGGAACTTATTGTTCTTCCTGATCATTTCAACCGCTTTCTTAAGACTCATCTTTCGCCTCTTTCTCTGCATTCTTGCGGCTGTCCATCTCCTTGATCTGATCCAGCACTTCCTGGATGCGCATGCTGTACTGGACCGACTTGTCCTGCCTGAAGATTATTTCCGGGGCAAACCGCAGTTGGACCCTCTCGGCTACCAGGGTGCGGATAAGCCCCAGCGCGGAATCCAGGGCATCCTGGGTTTTTTTAGCCTGGATTTCATCGCCCAGCACGCTGTAAAGTATCTTGGCATTGCGCAGGTCGTCGCTCAGATCCACTTCGGTGATGGTGATAAAACCCAGCCTGGGGTCTTTTAATTCCTTCTGGATTATGGCGCACACTTCTTTCTGGATCGCGTCCCGCACCTTCTCTTTTCTTGGCATCGAGCAACACCCTCCTATTTATTCTTCTTTAGCTTTTTAAGGAATTCCAATTCATCTTCCCTGCCTTTCAGCCGGCCGTTCAATTTTTCATTCAAAAGCTCGCGGAATATTTTCTGAAAATGCGGGCCGGGGACAAATCCCAGCTCTTTTAAATGATGGCCGCCCACCGAAAGGTTAGTCCCGTTATATTTATGGAAGAACTCTTCGATACGCCCCTGCGCCAGTTTATCGCGGGTGCAGGACTTTATCAAAAGTATTACTTCGTAACTCAGGTCTTCCAGCGTATGGAAGACCTCGCTGGGCAGCAGTTTCTTTCTGCTCAACCTGTCCAGCACGCCTGATCTCAAAGAGACAAAACTGACGAGCCTTTTTTCCTCTCCCCTGGTAAAAACGAACTTGCGGCAGATCCGGTCGATCCCCGCTTTGTTCGATCCTTCCAACAAAGCCATAAGGTATATCAGCCAGGTATCCAGCCGCCTGTGCTTGGGGAAATTCGACTCGAACCAGGCGATCTGCCTGCCGGCGCTGCGGAATAAAGCAGCGCTATTTTTGGAAAGGGACAATCCCGGGTCCAGAAAATCCAGGCCGGTTATCCCCTGCAGCCTTTTTACCGGCTTCCAGGGGTCTTTCTCGCGCAGTATCAGGGCCAGCTCCTGGCGCAAGCGCTGCGGCTGGACAACATTAAGCATATCCTGCTTCAGCGCTTTTTTCAAACAGGACATTGTGCGCGGCTCTATCCTGAAACCATACCTCTGCTCAAAACGGACCGCCCGCAATATCCTGGTCGGATCGTCCACAAAACTGGCGTCATGGAGCACGCGGATAACTTTATCGGCGATATCGCGCTTTCCGCTGAACATATCCAGCAGCCTGCCGAAGTCCCGGCGGTTCAGGCTGATAGCCAGTGTATTTATGGTAAAATCCCTGCGGATCAGGTCGTCCTCCAACATCCCTCTTTCCACCAGAGGAAGGCTCGCGGGATGCGGATAAGATTCTTTTCTGGTGGAAGCGATATCCACCTTGAGCTGCGGGGTTATATTGATCTTCGCGGTCCCGAACCTTTTGTGGCAGATTGCCTGGGCTTGCATGCTTTTTGCAAAAGCCTCGGCGAATTTTATGCCATCGCCTTCCAAGGCAATATCCAGATCGAGATTATCCACTCCCAAAAGCAGGTCCCGGACAAAACCGCCTACCAGATAAGCCTTTGCCCCTTGTTCATAGGCAATATTCCCGGCTAAGGCCATTACGTCCTGCAGATCTTCAGGCAATTTTTTTAAATATTCTTTCATCGGACACTATAAGTTTTGATCAAGAGCGAGCCCCTGACGAACATGCGAAAATACATTTTCGCATGTCTATGAGCCACGGGTCAAACACTTGATCTTTTGATCCAGAACAACCAGCTTCCCTTTTTCAGGCGTTAAGGCCGGGGATGATACATCCGGTGTATCGACTTAAGCCTGTCCTTGTTTATATGCGTATAGATCTGGGTGGTCGAAATATTGGAATGCCCGAGCATCTCCTGCACCGAACGCAGGTCAGCCCCTCTTTCCAGCAAATGCGTGGCAAAAGAATGCCTGAGGATATGCGGCTTCATCGGCTTCTTTATGCCGGCCATCTTGGAATAGAATTTAATGATCTTCCACAAAGATTGCCGCGAGATCTTCTTGCCAAAACGGTTCAAGAAGAGGAATTCCGATTCTTTTTTCTTAAGCAGCGTCTGCCGGCTTGAAGAGATATATCTTTCCAGGCTGACGATCGCTTTTTTCCCCAGCGGGATGATCCTCTCTTTATTCCCCTTGCCTATACAGCGCAAAAAGCCCACTTCCTTGTTTACATTATCTATCTTCAGGTTCACCACCTCTGATACGCGCATACCGGTGGCGTACATGGTCTCCAATATCGCCCTGTCCCTTATCCCCTGGTCGTCGCGCAGGTTCGGCTGAGAGATCAATGCCTCGGCTTCATTTACCGATAATGTCTCCGGTATCTTCTGCCATAATTTAGGCGAATCCACCAGGCTGGTAGGATCGTTCTTGAGCACCCTCTCCCTGATCAGGAAACGATGGAACATCCTCATCGCCGCCAGCTTGCGGGAAATGGAATTCGGCGCCAGCCCTTTATCCTTCTGAAAGAACATGAAATCTGTTACCGCGCTGCGGTTAACTTTGGAGAAAGCGTCTAAACCGCGGGATTTCAGGAATACGGAATAAGCAATAAGGTCTTCACGGTAAGATATAATGGTGTTCTTAGCCAACCCCCGCTCAACCGAAAGATAATTTAAAAAGGATTCGATCAGTTCTTCCATATAATTATTCTCAAGATCCGGCCCCGGATCAATAATTTATCTTCTCGCGGCCGATAGTAGAAAAAGGCCCATGCCCGGGATACACCGCCGTATCATCCGGCAGGGTAAAAAGCTTCTCCGTTATCCCCTGAAAAAGCAAACCGGAGTCTCCGCCAAGATCCGTCCTGCCGACCCCCTGATAAAAAAGGGTATCCCCGGTAAAAACCGCCTTCTCCTGCGGCTTCTTGAGCAAAAGTGATATTCCGCCGGCCGAATGCCCTGGCGTATGCATTACCTCAAGTTCCACTCCATCCAGGCCGATCAATTCCTTGTCTTTCACTGTAATGACCTTGGCTTTGACCTTGACCGATCCGGCCACGAAAACCGAAAAATTAAGTTTCGGGTCCTTCAACATCGGGACATCCAATTCGTGTATATATACCGGTACCCCGAAGGCGTCGTCCGCGCCGATATGGTCGAAATGGCCGTGAGTATTGATCACCATCCCGGCGGAAAGATTATGCCTCTTCAGCGCCGCGCGGATCTTCTGCTCATCATCGCCGGGATCGATTATCACCGCCTTGCCTCCTTCACCGGAAGCGAGCACATAACAGTTCACATCCATAGATCCGACGCTGATCCGTTCAAATATCATCGCACATAATCCTTGATCCGGTGATACGAAAAAAGGCTCAGGATATCCCGTTTTATCCGTTCCGCTCTCATCCGGTGCTGGGGTATGGCCGCGTTGTAGATATCCATGGATATCGCCGTTTCCAGGTCCAGCAACTTCGTAATATACGTCCCCATCAGGTCCTGCCGCTGCTGATCAAGCATATCCCGCATAGACATAAGATTTTTTACCGCTTCTTTCAGATTGTCCGCCTGCCTCTTGCGGTTGGGGGTATCCGATGTTAAAGAATCGATGAATTCATCCTGCCAGCTTTCCCAGTAGAGGAAATATTCCCGGTAGATCTCTTCTTTGCTCCTTTGGTCGTTGTTATACTGCTGCGGCTCCAGGACCATCTCTTCAGCTTTTAAAGGCTCTTTCTTGTGCCGGGTGAACTTGCGCGAAAAAGACTCGCATCCGCAAAGCCCGGAAACAAAGAAGACCCCGGCAAGCAGGACAAAAAAGAAGCCCGCTGCCCCGCGATCATCCATGAACCGCCTCAATCCCTCATTCATCTTATTCATTTGATCATCCCCCTGAATTCCTCATCGGTGATTATCCTTACCCCTAAATCTTTAGCCTTGGCGTATTTTGAGCCCGGGTCTTTACCCGCCACGACAAGATCAGTGGCCTTGCTCACGCTGGAAGACGGATTGCCTCCCAGCCCGCGAACCAGCTCTTCAGCCTGCTGCCTGCTGAGGTCTTTCAATTCGCCGGTAAAAACCACGCTCTTGCCGGAAAAAGGGGTGTTAGTCGAAATGGCCTTTTCTTCTTTGAAATTAAGCCCGGACTTACGCAATCCTTCGATCAACCCAATAGTATCCTCCCTGGAAAAATAATCGACCAGCGAGGCGGCGATCACCGGGCCGACCTCATATATCCGCTCAAGCTCCTCTTTTTTCGCCGTGATCACCTTATCCATTGTTTCAAAACGCTGCGCCAGGATATAAGCCGCCTTTTCTCCAACATGGCGTATACCCAGGGCATAGACCAGCCTGGATAAAGGTTTTTTCTTGCTGGCCTCAACGGCCGCGAGAAGGTTGTTTATTTTTTTATCCTTGAACAACTCCAGCCTTGCCAGATCTTCTGATCTCAATCTGTATATATCATCCAGCCTGCGGACCAGCCCCAGGCTTACTAACTGGCTGACCACTGCTTCTCCCATGCCTTCTATATCCATGGCTAAACGCGAAGAAAAATGCAAAACCCCTCTCTCCAGCTGCGCGGGACAGAAGGGATTAACGCAGCGGAAAGCTACAGCCTCTTCTTTTTCTTTAACCACCTTAGCCCCGCAGGCAGGGCATACCTTGGGCACGGCAAATCCCGGCCCGCCCTTATCTTCCACTACCTTGACCACTTTAGGGATAACATCCCCGGCTCTTTCTATCAGCACGCGGTCGCCTATCTTGATATTAAGGCGTTTGATCTCGTCAAAATTATGCAATGTCGCGTTCTTAATGACCACGCCCCCGCATTCTACGGGCTTAAGCTCCGCGGCAGGGGTGATCACGCCGGTCCTGCCCACATTTATCTTTATGTTCAGGACCTCGGTGGTAGCCTGCCTGGCAGGGAATTTGTAGGCGATCGCCCAGCGCGGATTTTTCCCGGTCTCGCCGAGCGCGGCCTGCTGTTCGAAGCTGTTCACCTTGACCACTATCCCGTCGATCTCATAGGGCAGGGAATCCCGCTTATCCTGCCATGAACCGCAAAAATCCAACACCTCGGAAAAACTGCGGCATAAGCGCGTGTTAGGATTGACTCGCACGCCCCAACTTTTGAGTTTATCAAAAAAAACCGTCTGATCAGTGATGATCCCGTCCTGGTGGTCGCCGAGCGAGTGCCCGAAAAAAGCAAGCCCGCGCCTGGAGACTTCCGCCGGATCAAGCAGTTTAAGCGAACCGGACGCCGCGTTGCGCGGATTGGCAAATACCTCCTCGCCATCCTCCAGCCTCTGTTCATTAAGCTTGCGGAAATCCGCCAGCCCCATATAAACTTCCCCGCGGATCTCAATGCGTTCAGGGACGGCTTTACCGGAAAGATGCTGAGGTATGGCTTTAATAGTCATAATATTGGCGGTAACATCCTCGCCGGTCTGGCCGTCTCCGCGGGTCGCCCCTCTGACCAGTTCACCTTTTTCATAGGTGAGATTGGCGCTCAGGCCGTCTATTTTCAGTTCAGCCACGAATTCCGGCTGCTGCCCGTCAAGGCCTTTTATCACCCTTTCATGCCATTTCTGCAGCTCTTCGAACGAATAGGTATTATCAAGGGAAAGCATCCGCTGGAGATGTTTTACCGCGGCGAATTCTTCCAAGACATTCTTACTTAATTTTACGGTCGGAGAATCAGGCGTGCGGTACTGGGGGTATTTCTCCTCCAGCTCTTGCAGCCGGCGCAAGAGATCATCGTATTCCTTATCGGATATACTGGGCTTGGAAAGCTTGTAATAAAGTTCCTCGTGGCGGCGGATCTGCGCCTTGAGCTCTTCTATCTTCTGCCTGGTATCGCTGCGCATATTAGGATTATTTTATATTGAAATCTTTAAAGTCATTTACGGCAGGCTCCCATTGCGTTTCCTCGCTGCGGATATAACGGGAGAAATATTCATGGACCTTATCCAGGAAATCTTTCAGGGCAGGCTCCCCGGCTTCAGCCAGGACCTCCACCCGTCCGTCGCTGAGGTTTTTAGCCCAGCCGCGGACCCCCAGATGATCGGCGATATCCTTGACCGTTAACCGGAAACCGACCCCCTGGACTTTTCCGCTGTAATAAACATGGATCTGCTGGTCCATAGCTGCTCTGCGAATATTGCCGGGTTAAGTTCTAACGAAAATGGAGCTGGTGGTTTTGAAGCGAATGACGATTTTAGCCAAAGCAGCTTGAGGCAGTGAAGGTATCCTGGATCCGCCGAAGGCGAAAGTATCCGGGATGGCGAGGATGTCCGAGTGGCTTTTGCCGGAGCAAAAGACACGAGTTCCGCAGCCACTGAACTGCGAAAGAACTTTGGCGTCCGCCGAAGTCTTAGCGGCGGAAAATCGTCCTGAGCGAGAAAACCGCCTGCTTCATTGAGTAAAAATCGGGGCGACAGGACTTGAACCTGTGGCCTCAACGTCCCGAACGTTGCGCTCTACCAAACTGAGCCACGCCCCGTTACAAACTAGTGGGCAGCATTTGAGTTATACAGGGGGCTTGTAACGGGGCACGCCACGTTACTGATTACTGAGCATCTATTGTGTCATACTGGTATCAGTAACGGGGCACGCCCTCATCACAAACTTCCTAATAACATATGCTCCTCTAAATTTACTTTCTTTTGTTCCTACCGGGATATAAAACTATATTAGTATAACAAATTTTTTCTTAATTGGCAATATTTAGAAGTTTCAGGAAGAACCCGCCGCCTTCTTCGCCAGTATATCCAACTCTACGTTCACTTTATCCGAAGGCCCTTTAATATTCAAGGTCGTGTTCTTTAACGTATGCGGTATGACATATACGCGCACCATATTCGATCTGCTTGAAACAACGGTCAGGCTGATCCCGTCGATAGCGATCGACCCTTTAGGCAGAACATACCCCATCTGCTCCATAGGCAGGGCGATCTCAAAACAAAGGTTATTCTCCACATAACTCTTCCCGCGGATCAGGCCTACGCAGTCTATATGCCCCAGCACAAAATGCCCGGACAACCTTTCTCCTACTTTAAGGCTGCGCTCCAGATTCACCGGTTCGTTTATGCGCAAACCCGAAAGATTTGTATTCTTCATAGTCTGCGGCATAACCTCAAAGCTTAATCTGCCTTTGTCGATCTTTACCACCGTAAGGCATACGCCGTTTACGGCGATACTATCCCCTATCCGGCTGTCCTGCCCAACCACGGCGGTATCGATGGTCAAGAAACTGACATTGCCCCTGCGGGAAACATCATTAACCCTGCCCAGTTCCTCGATTATGCCGGTAAACATTACTTTATATAACCTTCGATCAGCACATCTTCGGCAATATGCCGGTATTTTACGTCCTTGAGCCTGATCGCCTTATCTATGCGGCCTATCCCCTGGCCCATCACCGATGTCGGCGCTTCTTTGCCGCCGATTATTTTGGGGCTGATAAAGAACAAAACCTTATCCACCAGGCCGTCATCAAATAATGAGCCGATCAATGTCCCCCCGCCTTCCACCAGGATATTGGTAATATTAAGCAGGGCTAATTTCTTCATCATATCCTTAAGGTTGATCTGCCCGGATTTCTCTTTTACCTCCAGTATCTTGGCCTTTTCCGCCAGGCTCTTGCGGTTCTCTGTCTCCTGGCCGGGTTTTGCCGGCAGCGTAATGATCACAACCTTGCTCTCCGCGGAGAAAATATTGGCGTCCGGCGGAGTGCTTAACTGGCTGTCCACTACCACCTTCACCGGCCGGCGCTTGGAGAACCACGTATCCAGCTTAGGGTTATCCCGCAGCACAGTATTCACCCCGACCATTATGGCGTCGTAATCCTGGCGTATTTTATGCGCGTAGGACCTGGACTTATCGCAGGTTATCCATTTGGAATCCCCGTTCCTGGTGGCGATCTTGCCGTCCAGGGATTCGGCTACCTTTACCGTGATGAACGGCAGCTTTATGGTAATGCTCTTTATGAAAACCTCATTGATCCTTCTGGCTTCCTCTTCCAGGATCCCCTGTTCGACCTTTATATTATTCTGTTTTAATATGGCTATGCCTTTGCCGTTGACCAGGGGATTGGGGTCGACCATGGCAATAACCACATGTTTTATCCCGCTTCTTATTATCCCGTCCACGCAAGGAGGCGTCCTGCCATAATGCGCGCAGGGCTCCAGAGTAACGTATAAAGTGGCTCCTTTAGCCTGGGGGCCAGCTTCATTCAAAGCGATCAACTCGGCGTGGGCAAGCCCGGCCTTCTCGTGATACCCCCTGCCGACCACCTTATTATTCTTCACCACCACCGCGCCTACAAGAGGGTTGGGCGAAGTCCTGCCCTTGGCCTTAAGCGCCAATCCCAGCGCCATTTTCATATAATAGGAATGATCTTTTAACATTTCAGCTTGATCTGCCTTTCGCTTCTTTTAATTTCTCGACTAGTTCATAGGGGATCTTCATCGCGCCCATATACACATTGGGTTTGGATTTCCCGTGATAATCCGATCCTCCGGTGACCAGGAGGTTCAATTTTCTCGCCGTATGCAGGTAAGAATCAACCATTGATTTGCTGTGTTCCAGGTAATAAACCTCCAGCCCCATAAGCCCGTATTCGACGAACTTGGGGATCAGGTCGTCCCTGGCCATAGAATACGGATGCGCCAGCACCGGGATACCGGAAAATTTACGGATCAACTCTATAGCTTCCTGCGGGGACAACTTGAAATTAGCCACATAAGCCGGGCACTTATCGCCGATGTATTTATTGAAGGCGTCATAGGTGGAATTAACCAATCCCGCCTTGACCATTGCCTGGGCTACGTGCAGCCTGCCTACCGTGCCCAAGGTCGAAAGGCCGAGGACATCTTCCGGAGCAAGGTTCAATCCCAGCGCTTTTAACTTATCGCAGATCTGGTATATCCGCTCGACCCGGACTTTTTTCAAGAACTGCAGCTTCTCCAGCAGGCTTTTGTTCCTATGGTCAAGCAAATATCCCAAGAGATGTATTTCCAGGCCTTCATGCTCAGCGGTCAATTCGATCCCCGGCAAAATCTCTACCGGCCCACCTGCGCCCGCTTCTATAGCCCTGTCCACGCCCTCAACCGTGTCATGGTCGGTAACCGCGACAGCGGACAACCCGGCCTTGGCGGCCGCGGCGACCAACTCTTCCGGGGTAGAAGTGCCGTCGGAATAATTGGTATGGGTATGCAGGTCGGCGGATCTCATTCAGGTCTTTCGGATTTTATCTTATCCAGAATTCCGTTAACGAATTTACCCGAAGCGGCCCCGGAATACTTCTTGGCCAGCTCAACCGCCTCGTTGATGGATACCTTGGGAGGGATATCTTTGCGGAATACCAGCTCAAAACCCGCCATGCGCAATATATTCCTGTCAACCACCGCCATGCGGGTAAGTTCCCAGTTAGTCGCGTATCCGGCGATCTTATCGTCGATGGCTTTGATATTCTCCGAGACCCCTTTGACCAGTTCCTCGGTAAAGATTTTTATCTCTTCGCTGATATCATTTTCATGGTCCATCTTCCAGAAATTCTCCAGGGTCGCGTCATAGCGGTCCTTGGTAATATCGATCTGATAGAGGACCTGCAGGGCCAACTCCCTTGAAAGGCTGCGTTTTCTCATTTTATTTTATCTGGCTTAAAAGATTGACCATCTCGATGGCGGATAGCGCGGCGTCCCGGCCTTTATTGCCGTCCTTGGAGCCGGAGCGCTCGACCGCCTGCTCAATGGTATCGGCGGTGATTATGCCGAAGATCACCGGCAGGGAATTATCCATGGAAACCTTGGCTATCCCTTTAGCCGCCTCTGAGGCGACGAAGTCGAAATGCGGGGTCGATCCCCTGATCACTGTGCCCAGGCAGATCACCGCGTCATAAGACTTGGACTCCGCCATTTTCTGGGCCGCGGTAGGTATCTCAAAAGCGCCGGGGACCCAGGCGACAGTGATATTATTATCCTCTACTCCGTGCCTGACCAGGGTATCCAGACAACCGGCAACCAGCTCCTTGGTCATAAAATCATTGAATCTGGAAGCGATCACGCCGAATTTCTTTCCTTTTGAAACCAGACTTCCTGTTATTTCCTTTGCCATTTTGATCCTCCTTGCGTACAGACGCAACACCGGCGTAATTCCGATTAACGCCGGGTGTAGATTACAATCACATTATTACCCTCGTCCCGCAGAAACGGGACACCGGCGCAATTCTAATAAGCGCCGGGTGCCTAAATCAAATTTATATATCCAACTTATGCCCCATCTTCTCTTTCTTCGTCTTGAGATAGATGTAATTATTCTGGTTAGGCTCGATCTCCAGCGGGACGCGTTCCACTACCTTGAGCCCGTATCCTTCAAGCCCCACGATCTTGCGGGGATTATTGGTCATCAACCGTATGTTCTTTATCCCCAGCTCAGCCAGTATCTGGGCGCCTATCCCGTAATCCCGCAGGTCAGGCTCATAACCCAAAGCCTGATTAGCCTCCACAGTATCCAGCCCCTGCTCCTGAAGGCCGTAAGCCCGGATCTTCGCCTCCAGGCCTATGCCCCGGCCTTCCTGTTTCATATACAGGACAACGCCTTTTTTCTCTTTATCAATGATCTGCATCGCTTTTTTCAACTGCCTGCCGCAGTCACAGCGTAAAGAGCCGAAAACATCTCCGGTAAGGCACTCGGAATGCACCCTTACCAGCACTGATTCCTGCGACAACTCGCCCATTGTCAGGGCCACGTGAACCTGACCGTTGGTCAGGTCGCGGTAAAGGATCAATTTATAGCTGCCGTATTCCGTGGGAAGATTCACCTCGGAAACACGCTCGATCAGTTTCTCCGAACGCCTGCGGTATTCTATAAGGTTGGCGATCGAACCGATCTTTAATTTATGCTTACGGGAAAACTCCAGCAATTGGGGAAGCCTGGCCATTGAGCCGTCATCGTTCATGATCTCGCAGATCACTGCCGCCGGGTACAATCCGGCTATTTTCATCATGTCCACTGAAGCTTCAGTATGGCCTGCCCTGACCAGGACCCCGCCATTGCGGGCCTTTAACGGAAAGATATGCCCTGGTTTGGAAAGGTCTTCCGGCTTTGCCGACGGATTGATCAAAGTCTCAATGGTATGCGCCCGGTCAAAAGCGGATATACCGGTGGTAACCCCTGAAGCCGCGTCTACTGAGATCATCCAGGCGGTCGAGAACGGGTCTTTCTTATTAGCCTGCATCGGGTCGAGTTTCAGGTGATTAAGCCGGTTTTCTTCCATAGGCACACAGATAAGGCCGCGGCCGAATTTAGCCATGAAATTTATGTATTCAGGCTTGGCGAATGAAGCGGACATTATCAGGTCGCCTTCATTCTCGCGGTCCTCGTCATCGACGATAATGACCATCAGCCCTTTTTTAAGATCCTCTATTATTTCCGTGATTGAGTTAAACATATTCCCCCATAAAAATAAAAGCCCGAAGGCAGTCTTCGGGCACAGTTATATTTAATCTATCTTCTTCCATCTGGACTTTACCATCGGCCCCGGAATTACACCGGATCTGCGGGCGCTGAAATTTAAGCGCCTGCTCGCGGGCTATAACACCCGGCGTTATTGGAAACGCCGGTGTACGCATTCTGCGTTACCGCCGGTCAGGAATCTCACCTGGCCCCGAAGATTTAATGTGTTTAAGTATAAACTAAAACTCTTTTCTTGTCAAGGGCTTTAAAAATACCTATAATAGTCCTCATGGAAGATATTATACGGCAAACACATAAATACCTGATCAAAAACCGTAAAAGCCTGGCTGCAGCTGAGTCCTGCACCGGGGGGCTTTTCTCCTTCCTGCTCACCTCTTTGCCCGGCAGCTCGAAGTATTTTAAGCTCGGGGCGGTAGTTTACAGTAACCAGGCAAAACACGATATCCTGGGAATTCCCATGAAACTGATCAATAAATACGGCGCGGTTTCCCAGGAAGTTGCCGAGGCAATGGCGAACGCTGCGCGCCGGATCGCTAAAACCGATTACGGTATCGGGATCACCGGCATTGCCGGGCCTTCCGGCGGGACCAGAATCAAACCAGTAGGCACTGTCTTTATCGCGGCAGCTCTCAAGAACGGATATATCTGCAATCAATATCGCTTTAAAGGAAACCGCAGCCTGATCCAGCGTCAATCAGCCCTGGCCGCCCTTCACTTACTACGCACCACGCAGACGTTGTAGCTAACTTACTGATAATATATGAGTTACAAATAAATGTTTTATGCGTCAATTCGTAAATTTTCAGACAATGAAAACATTTATTTGTAATTTATTTACTCACAATGAGTTACGTACAACGTCTACAGGAGAAGGATGCGCGCGTTCATCGCTATAGAGCTGCCTGCGGAGATCAAGGAATATTTAAGCCGCATACAGAATAAGTTAAAAACCTGCCAGGCGGATATGAAATGGGTTAAACCGCAGAACATCCATTTGACCCTGAAATTCCTGGGCGAGATCAACACGGAACAATCGGATCAAACAGCTTCCATATTAAAAAGAGCCGCAGGCAGCGCTCCCCCCTTTATAATAAGCCTGGCTTCGATCGCCGCATTCCCCGGGATAAACACACCTCGGATGGTCTGGTTAGGGATCGGTCAAGGCGAACCGCAAATCAAAAAGCTTGTCCAATATCTTGAAGAAGGATTATCCGGCGCAGGCATGCCTCAGGAAGAACGGGAATTTTCCGCGCATATAACCCTGGCCAGGAACCGCTCCTGCCGCAATCAACAAGCCCTGGCTGACGGGATAGCCGTTTTGAATGATAAATTAAAGAATGAAAAACATGAATTTACCGCGGATAAACTCACGCTTTTCAAGAGCGACCTGACCCCGCAAGGCCCAGTCTATGAAGCCCTGAAAGTCTTCCCGCTAGGATAAAATTTTTCTTATTTTAATAAACGGAATACTACCTGAAGGATAAGATTGGCGTAAATAGCGGCGACAATATCGTCGGTCATTATGCCCACGCTGCCATGCAAATTCTGCAGCTTTCCGGCGGGATAAGGTTTAAGCGTGTCCAATAGGCGGAAAAGGACAAACCCGATGATAACCGCCCAAAGGCTGAAAGGCACGAATAACAGGCTCAACAGCATCCCAGCCACTTCATCAATGACCACGAACTGCGGGTCCTTCCGTCCGTAGATCTTTTCAGTATAACCGCTGAGCCAGAACCCCAGGAATAAGAATACGCATATGGCGGCAAGGAATAACGCCGGATTATCTTTTACCAGGAAATAAACCCCTGCGCCGGCGATACTGCCGAAGGTCCCGGGGACCAAAGGCAGATATCCCGCCCCGAAAAAAGTAGTTACTGTCTTGATCAGGAAATTGCGCATCTTTAGATATTGGCGATGACCTTGCGGTTATCCCAGAGATAGGAAAACCCTGAATATATGGTCAGGCCCACGATGAACCACATGAAGACGTCGATCCCCTGGCGGAAGAATTTTTCCCAGGCAGGGTTCCAGGTGGAGACGTTAAGCATGACTTCCTTGAAGACGATAAATCCCAGGATCAGGAATATAATGATCATCTGGGAGAATGTCTTGTGCTTGCCGATCTTTCCCGCGGACAGGACTTTGCCCTTATTCAGCGCGAATAGCCGCAAAGAAGTGATCAATATCTCGCGGGACACTATGATCATGAACATCCAGTCCTTGATCAGCTGCATCTGCACAAAAGCCGCGAACGCCGCCAGGACCAGGATCTTATCGGCTATCGGGTCCATAAGCTTGCCGAAATCCGTGGACATATTCCGCTTACGGGCGATCCTGCCGTCCAGATAATCCGATATAGCCGCGCAGATAAATACCAAAAGGCTTATTATCTTCGGCCAAAGGCCCTGGAACGACAAAAATATCATAAATACGAACGTAAGCACTATCCTGAACATGGTTATCTTATTGGCGATGTTCATCAATTACCTCTCCCGCTAGATCATATTCCAGCGTATCTGTTATTTTTACCCGGACAAACTCTCCCGGGCTTAATTTCGATTTTGACCTTACATATACCAGGCCGTCCACTTCAGGCGCGTCATACTGGCTGCGGCCGAGATAGCAATCGTCTTTCTTCTCCTCGACCAGAACCTCAATGACCTTGCCCAGGAACTTTTGGTTGACCTGTCCGGATATTTCTTGCTGGGCCGACATTATCCTGCTGAAACGTTCTTCCCTGACCTTAACCGGGACCTGCCCGGGCAGTTTGTAAGCCGGCGTGCCTTCTTCCCTGGAGAACGCGAAAGCACCTAATCTCTCAAATTTCATCCCGCGGCAGAATTCCAGGAGTTCCTCGAACTCCTTATCTGTTTCCGAAGGGAAACCCACGATAAAACACGTCCGCAAAGCGACATCCGGGATAGTCTTCCTGATCTTAGTTATCAGGTTTTCGATATCTTTCCTGGCTGTGCCCCGGTTCATCAGCTTCAATACCCGGTCGTTGACGTGCTGCAACGGCATATCGATATATTTACAGACCTTGGGGTTATCCCTGATGAACCCTAAAAGGTCGTCGTCTATCCTGCTGGGATATAAATAAAGCAGCCTTATCCAGCCGATCGACCCGGCCTCCCGGACGATATTCTTTAAAAGAGCGGTTAATCCCGATTTGTTCTTCGGCCCTAAACCGTAACCGGTAATATCCTGGCCGATGATATTTATTTCCGAAAGTTTCTGAGAATCCCAATCCCGGACTTTTTTCAGTATATCCGCAGGATCCAGGCTCTCAAAATCCGGTTTGATCTTGGGTATTACGCAATAGCTGCAGTTATTTATGCAGCCCTCGCATATCTTAAGATAGGCGTAATGCCCGGGAGTAAGGCCGAACCTGGATTTATCCGGGCTGAGGCGCACTCTGCCGACAAAGGCGTCCACTTCGGGCAATTCGGCGCGCAGTTTATCCGCGTAACGCTGGCTGAGGCAGCCGCAAACAATGATCTTTCTCAAGCGCCCGGATCTCTTAAGTTCGATCAGGTCAAGGATCGCGTCGATGGATTCGGATTTAGCGTCCTGGATAAAAGCGCAGGTATTCACTATCGCTATATCCGCTTTATCTATATCTACAATGGGATATCCCGAAAGGTCCAGCCTGCCGAGTATACCCTCTGAATCCACCAGGTTGCGCGTGCAGCCTAAGCTTAATATCCCGACCCTGGCCTTTGCCATCAGCGCCCGATCTTAAGGCCGTTTTTGGTAATTACAATGTCTTTAAGAACCTGGTCCCGCCTGCCTAAAGCGGGGATAGTCTTGCCGTTGACTTCCAGACGCACGCCGCCGGCAGAACCCAGAAGAAGCTCTATCTTATCTTTGGCTTTCCAATTCTCATCCCTGCCTTTTTTCAGGATGCTCTGAAAAACCGTTTTTCCGTCCAGCTTTGCCTGCACCCAGCAATCTTCTATCGCGTGCAGGCCTACCCTAAGTTCCGCCTCCGCGCTGTTATTCAAAGCTATGCTTTGATTAAATTTTTCTTTAGCCGCAGGTTTCAACCCGGCGGGCTTGACCGCTTGCGCCGGTTTCCTGGCGGGTTTCACCCTGGCATGCACAGACGCCTTGTTCTTATTCGACCAGCCGGAAACCCGGGCGGCCGTTGATCTTATCAGATTAACCAGGCCGATAACCAGGAATATAAGGATTATGCCAGACGCGATCGATACGAGCAACCTGGGATTAAAAGGCTTTCCCGCTCCGGGCTGCTGCTTAAGATAACCCGGGCCTTTCTTACCTTCGGGCTCAGCTGACTTGATCACCACCTTCGCTTCTTTATAACAAGGGATATAATCTTCGGGGTTTACTCCGAGGAATTGGCAGTAAAGTTTCAGGAAACCTTTTATATATATCGGATTGAGATTGACAAAATCATCGTCTTCTATGGATTTAAGTATATCCTGATGTATCTTGGTCTTATTATGAACATCCTCAATGGATATACCCTGTTCCAGCCTTCTTTTCTTGAGCCTCGCTCCGACTGATTCCATAATTAGCCCGCTTGTTTGTCCGGCATGACCTGTTTCTTCAGCCATTCATCCCGGTCTACCAGCAGCCTCCTGGGCTTGCTTCCCTCGTAAGGGCCCACGATGCCGTCCTCTTCCATCATATCTATCATTCTGGCGGCCCGGGTATAACCCAGGCGCATCCTTCTCTGCAATATCGAAACTGAGGCCTGATTGCTTTCTATGACCACCCTGACCGCCTCATCGAAGAGGTCGTCTTTTTCGGTATTTACGCTCCCGGACTTGGACGGATCTTTTAACACTTCTTCATTATATACCGGCTCGGCCTGGGCCTTGATAAAATCGACCACTCTTTCGATCTCCGGATCAGTGACCAACGCTCCCTGGGCGCGGACAACTTTAGCGTCCTGGGGCCTGAGGAAAAGCATATCCCCTCTTCCCAGCAGTTTATCCGCTCCGTTCATATCCAATACTGTCCGGGAATCCACTTTGGAGGCGACTTTAAAAGAAATACGCGCCGGAAGATTGGCTTTGATAACGCCGGTTATTACGTCGACAGACGGCCTCTGGGTGGCTAAGACCAGATGGATCCCCACTGCCCGGGAAAGCTGGGCCAGGCGGGTAACCGCGCTTTCAACCTGGTCGCGGGCGACCATCATCAGATCGGCGAATTCGTCGATCAAGACGACTATATAAGGCATCAATTCCTTGGATTGTTTTTCATTATAGGCGATAATATTGCGGGCTCCCACCTCGGCCAAAAGGCGGTAGCGGTGCTCCATTTCATTGACCACCCAATTCAATACCCCGGCGGCTTTCTTGGACTCGGTGACCACGGGGCAGAGCAAATGCGGCAGCCCGTTAAAAGGCGCCAGCTCCACCATCTTCGGGTCGATCATCACCATCTTCAATTCATTAGGGGTGCATTTCCAAAGCAATGAGAGGATAACAGAATTGACGCACACGGTCTTTCCCGCGCCGGTAGTCCCGGCGATCAAAAGATGAGGCATCTGGTCCAGGTAGCCGACTACCGGTGCTCCGGCAATATCCTTGCCCAGAGAAATTGTCAATTTCGACTTGGCATCCTGGAATTCCTTAGCGGCGAGCAGCTCTTTAAGATAAACCAGAGTGCTTTGGATATTCGGGACCTCCACGCCTACCCTGGCTTTGCCGGGGATAGGAGCGACGATCCTGACTGACTGGGCCTTCATCGCCAGGGCGATATCATCGCCTAAAGCCACGATACGGTTAAGCTTCACTCCCGGAGCGGGCTCAAGCTCATAACGCGTTATTATCGGCCCGCGCTCTATATCCGTGACCTTAACCGCGATCCCAAAATCCTCCAATGTATCCTGCAGGACCCGGGCGTTGTTGGTAAGGTCCTCTTTGATCTGCCTGGCTTCTAAAGGCGGAGGAGAATCCAAAAGGTCAAGTCCGGGCAGGCGGTAATCCCCGATCTTAACTTCTTTAGGCTTGGATTTAGCGCTTTCCTGCGCCGGTTTATCCGCTTCCGTTTTTATCTTTACTTTCGGTTTTATGATAACCGGTTTTTCTATCTCTTCTTCGGCGATATCAACGGCCTTATCTTCGGGGATCTTAGGCTTGATGATCTTTTCCCGCAGCTCTTTCTTCTTTGCCATGATCTTCTTGATCAATCCCGGGCCTTCGGACTTCTTCTTCCAGAAAGGGACAAACACGAGTTTTGCCTTATCCACGGAGTTTACCAGGAAAGTAGATATCAGTATTTCAGTAACCAGGGCAAGGGATAAAAGTATAAGGGTGATGAAAAGGATATATCCGCCGAGCTGTCCGAAATAATTATTGATAAAACGGGAGGTAATGAATCCCAGAAAACCGGCGTGGTAGAAGCTTACAGAGGAGTCTTTAATTATGATCAAACCGATGAGCGAACCGCAGGAAACAGCCAAAAGGCCCAGGCCGATCATCCGGGGGATACTTAAATAAGGCGGCTCATTCCTGAAAAGCTTTACCCCTGCCCAAAGCATGAACACGGGAAGGATAAAACAGGCCCATCTGCCGAAAAAGAAGATAATTATCCAACCCAGATAGGCGCCGAAAGTCCGGATCAGGTTGTGCGGAGGAACATTGGGATGCGAGGTGTGAAATCCAAGGTCGTTAGGCTCAAAAGAAACAAGACTGGCTAGAACAATAAGGCCTGCGGCAACAAGAAGAATGCCTTTAAACTCATTGATCCTCTTCTCTTTCACTTTTTATCGGTTTCTTCTGCTTTTTTCTTGCTGAGGTTGATCCTGCCTAATTCATCTATCTCTACGACCTTTACCTTGAATTCATCTCCGACCTTGACCACGCTGTTGACGTCTTTAACGAACTTCTCCGCCAATTCCGAAACATGGACCAGCCCCTCTTTGCCCGGCGCTATTTCGCAGAAAGCCCCGAAAGTGGTGACCCTCTTGACTTTTGCCGGGTATATCCTGCCCACTTCCACATCGTCGGTGATCGCCTTGATCATCGCGATAGCGGCCTGGGATTTATTCACGTCGTTGGAAGCGACCAGGACAGTGCCGTCATCGTCTATATCGATGCTGGCTCCGGTGGACGCTATGATCTGCTTGATGGTCTTTCCGCCCGGCCCGATGACCGCGCCGATCTTTTCCGTATTGATCTTTATCTTGTCGATCCTGGGCGCGTACACCGATAAGGCGCTGCGCGGCTTTTCCAGGCACGCGGTGATCTTATCCAGGATAAAGAACCTGGCTTTCTTGGCCTGGGCCAAAGCGTTCTTCAGCAGATCCAGGTCTATGCCGTCGATCTTAAGGTCCAGCTGCACCGCGGTCATGCCGTTCTTGGTCCCGGCTACCTTGAAATCCATGTCGCCGAAATGATCCTCAACCCCGGCGATGTCGGTCAAGATAACGGATTTATTACCGTCCTTGACCAGACCCATGGCTATGCCGCTTACCGGTTCTTTGATCGGTACGCCCGCGTCCATCAGGGAAAGGCTGGCCGCGCATACCGTGGCCATGCTCGAAGATCCGTTTGATTCAAGGATCTCGGAAACCACCCTTACTGTATAAGGGAATTGCTCTTTAGTGGGCATTACCGCCAACAAAGCCCGTTCAGCCAGTGCCCCATGCCCGATCTCCCTGCGGCCCGGGCCGCGCATCGGTTTGGTTTCGCCTACGCTGAAAGGCGGGAAACAGTAATGCAGCATGAAATTCTTGTATTTCTCCCCTTCCAGGGATTCGATCATCTGCTCATCATCGCCGGTGCCCAGGGTAATAACTCCCAGGCTCTGGGTCTGTCCGCGGGTAAAAAGCGCTGATCCATGAGTGCGCGGTAAAACCCCTGTCTCACAGGATATCGGCCTGATCTCCTCGAAACCGCGGCCGTCGACGCGCAGCTTATCGTCCAGGATCATTTTGCGGACTTCCGCTTCTTCAACTTCAACCAAAGCCGCTTTTATATCCAGGTCCGAAAAACCCTCGGCGGTCAAAGACGCCTGCAGCTCCTTCGATAAAAGCTCAATGCCGTCTTCCCTGTCCTCTTTCTTGCTTAATTTATAAACCTGGCGTAAACGCTCCATCGCCAGGGACTGGACCTTATCCATCAATGCCGGGTCGAGCTTCTTATATGCCGGCTCGAGCTTGGCCTTGCCGAATTCTTTGGCAAATTCTTCCTGAAAACGGATTATCTCCTGTATATGCTCATAAGCGAATTTAACCGCGTCAAAATAGACCTCTTCCGAGACCTCTTTGCACTTTGATTCCAGCATGACCACGCCTTTTTTATTGGCTACCACGATCAAATCAAGGTCGGATACGCTGGTCTGGGCATAGGTAGGATTCAGGATAAACCCTGACTCATCCCTGGATACGCGGCAGCAGCCTATCGGCCCGAAAAAAGGTATATCGGAAATGCAAAGAGCGGCTGACGCGCCGTTAACCGCCATTATATCCGGGTCATTCTCCGCGTCGCTGGATAAAACCAGGGCCACGATCTGAACCTCATTCAGGAAACCTTTAGGGAAAAGCGGGCGTATCGGCCTGTCGATAAGCCTGGAGGTCAGGATCTCGTTCTCCGAAGGCTTGCCCTCACGCTTAAAGAAACCACCCGGGATCCTTCCTGCGGCATAGGTCTTTTCCTGGTATTCCACGGTTAAAGGGAAGAAATCCTGGCCTTCCTTTATCTTAGTGGACATGCAGACAGTGACCAGAACAAGGGTCCCGCCGTATTCCACAACGACCGAACCGTTGGCCTGTTTAGCAACTTTGCCGGTTTTAAGGTTAAAATCCTGGTTCCCGAATTTAATACTTTTCGCGTTTTCTTTCATAATCATCCTGTTCTTTCTCTAGGGCTTCTTGATGTGCTCTATTGGCGAGGATATAAAGGTACTGCAGCTATTTCCTCAGGTTAAGTTTGTCTAAGAGTTCCTGGTATTTTGTATTGTCTTTCTTCTTAAGATAATTAAGAAGCCGGCGGCGTTTCCCGACCAGGACCAAGAGCCCGCGGCGGGAATGAAAATCTTTCTTATGAAGCTTGAAATGCTCAGTTAAAAGATTGATCCTCTCAGTCAAAAGCGCTATCTGCACCTGGGCTGAGCCGGTATCTTGATTATGGCCTTTAAAACTATCGATTATCTTTTTCTTTTTCTCAACGACTGAAACCAATCTTGTCACCTCCTTAATTAACTTCTTTTGGAACCATTATACGTTATTCCCCGGATCAAGTCAATAACTTCCTCTGACCGATTAATGATTATAACACATTATTCGGACTTTGACAGAATTATTTTTGATATCAAAAGGCTGCATTTTAAGGTGTCGCTTTCTTTAGATTTAACGGCGATCTGCAGCTTTTCGGTTTTCAGGAGCTTTTTGGATGTTTCTATGGCGTACATGAATTCGATAAGGCGTTTAAGCTCCCCTTCGCAGTTCAAAGTGACCGTGTATTCCTTGGAAGTAGCGCTCTGTTTAAGCGCCCCGGGCTTCATATCCAGAAGATAGACCGCGGATTTATTCGCCAGGGTCTCCACCTCTTTCATTAAGGAAGACATCTCCTCTTCAGCCGAGCCTTCCCTGGTGAAAAAAGACTTGTATTTGGTGCTTTCCAGCTCTATGCGCTCTTTCTCCCCCAGGATACGCAGATCCACCTTTATAGCAGCCGTTTTCTCGGCTATCTGTTTATCCAGGGACTGCAATTTCGCGGAGATGGGGGCGATTATCAACCTGTCAAATAAAGCGACCAGGACAAATATCCCCGCGAAGTAGAACTTCATCTTATCGCGCTTGGGAAGATGCGCCAGGAACGCGTATATATCCTGTATCTTTTTCATCCTTAATGCTCCGTCACTTTCTTTAACAGGCAGTTTATCTCAAAATCCACGATATCCCTGCCCTCTTCTTTCCTCTTGGTGGTATATTTTGTCTTTACCTCTTTAAAATATTTAGACTTCGCCATGCCGTCAACAAAAGAAAATACCGTGGACATCGATAACGCCGTACCTTTTGTGCTCAGCTTGCCCTGCTCGTCAACCCGTATATCGCTGAATTCCAGGTCTTCCGGGATGATCTGGGATAATTCCCTGACTACCTCCAGCAGGCTGCCCTGGCTGGAGAAATACTTACGCATAGTGCTTATGCCGACCAGTTCCTTTTCCAGCTTAAGGGTATCCTTGTTCAATGAGCGGTATTTATCATTCAACACATCCAGGTAAGCGCTTTTGAAATATATCCTGGTCAAAAGGATGAAGAAAAACAAAGCGAAAACGATCAGCGAAAGCATGCCTACTATCGCCAGGTCTTTTCCCCTTTGCTCCAGGGACTGCTTTAATTTCAGCTCCTCCGGTATAAGATTGACCTTCGCCTCATCGCCGGCCAACAACCCGCAGATCAAACTGAATAAAGAATAGTTCTTCTCCTGCGCGATGAAATCCTGGACAGCCGGGAAAGCTGTTATGTTCTTCTCATAAGAGACGACTTTTACCGGCAGATGGAAAGCCTCGCCCAGTATATTCTCGAAATCCGCCACGCCATCCACCGCTCCCGAGATAAAAAGCCTTTCCACGTTACGCTCAATATCCTCGTTCTGATACGCCTCCAGGGATTTACGCACCTCGTCGCTGAATTTAACCAGGCTTTTCTCGTTATCGCTGACCAGATGCTGCCTGCCGATAGGTATGGACCTGACGAATATCACCCTGCCTTTAAGAATAACGTTAAAATCGGTAAAATCCGAATCGATATGAATAAACCCTACCGGCGCGCTGTGCGATTCCAGCCTCAATATCCTGCCTGACGCCCAGGCCAGCCCTTCGGGGGCGAAAACCACTTTTTTTATCTTCAACCCGGCCTTTTCCAGTATCTCCAGCTGTTTCTTGACTATCTTGGAGTTGATGATGACCATGAGTATCTTGGTGTAATTCTTCTTATAAACACCGATATCTATATGGTCGACAATGACCTCTTCGCGGGAATACGGGGTATGCCTTCCCGCCTGCAGGCTGATGATCTCCTTTATTTCCTGGGGATTGACCGACGGCACTTCGATATTCTTGGTGATCACCACCTGGGAAGAGATCACCGTGATGATCTCGGGGGACTTGGCTTTCAGGCCGGAGTAAAAATCAAGTATAGCCTTGACTATGTCGGCGTCAGCCAGCCCGGTAGTCGGCACTAACTTAACGCTGACCAGCTCTTTTTTCTGCCCGCTGACCCGCATAAAACACAGTCTCAGGGTATTGACGCTGAAATCCATGCCGACCACCTCGCGGACCTTAGCGCCCAAAGGGATCTTTACATTTTTTATTAAACCATTGAGCATCTCTTATCCTTCCCTGAAGTATAAAACCCTGCCCAACCGGTCGATCACAAAATCTATCCCGTTCGTATCCTTGCGGTTGTTAAGCCGGGCCCGGCTTTTTCCCCTGAAGACATTCGAACGGACGGTTATCGACTCCGTTATCACAGAACTAAGCTCGGCTATCTGATTTACCGTCATATTATACGCCTGGCTCAGTTTGGGGACAATATCCCCCGCGTTCTCAAAATAATTGTCATCCGCGGTCTGGCTTATCCCGTCCTTGCCCGCCCTAAAAAGCATTACATCCTCCGCGATATTCGGATCCATGCCCAGGGCCGTTAATACCGGCTTAGGCGCGGTATTGATGTTAACCCTGCCGCTGGTATAAATTGTAATATAGGGTTTTATTTTCTCAAAGATATTTTCATTGAACCCCCGGATAAGGAGCAGTTCTTCCATGACCTGTAATCCGGCATCCTTGCACTCGTAAGGATATGTCCCGGAACGGTAGAAGCTGTCTTCCGCGCTCCGGTCGGAAAGGGTCAGGCTGCTGTCCGAGTCGCGCCAGTCTATGACCGAAGCGGCCAGGCCTTCAGCGTCTGATTCATCCACATTCAAAACCGAATGAAAAAGCCTTTTCAAGGCTTTAATATCTGCGGAGTTTATATTTATCTTTCTTTCTTCATCGGTCATCCCGTAGCGCCTGCTCACCTCGCCGGAGCCGGTATCCTTATGGTCGTAATAGATATCGAATACCCCATCGGACATCGCGACGTTGCGGAAGGCGCTGGGATTATCGCTCCAGGGGGCGTTAAGGGCATCGTAACTCTTCAGGGCTTCTTTCTTCAATTCCACGGCGGCTTTCAGTATTCCCGCCTCGGCTATAAGACGCAGTTTACCGCGCTCCTCAAGCCTTTTTACCACTACCAGCTTCTGCCTGACCTGATAACCGATGATCACGGCGAAACTGGAAAGGATACACAACGACCAAAGCGCGACGATCAGTATCAAACCGCTGTTACCAGGCCCGGATCCGCGCCCCGGGGCAAAAATCCCGCTTTTCATTATTTCAACTCTCCGCTGACCGGTATACTAACTGTTTTGCTGAATAAATCCCCGCCTGATCCCAACTCAAACTCCATCCGGACCGCGTCGGGGAGCTGTCCCGCAAAGGTTTGCCCGCTCCAGTAATATTCTTTTTTCTGCTTGTCCAGGACGCGGTAGCTGAATTTACAGGAATTTATCCCGGTCAAGCTCTGCCTCGGCGATACCCGGGTATCCAGGTATATCTGGGAATAATCCATCTGGCTCCTGGTCAATACCTTATTCTGCCGGTCATACGCGTAAATAACCTTGCCCGGGATGTCTTTCCGGCCGAGAGGGCTTTTAACCAATGCCGGGATATCCAGGCTCTCTTCCTCGCCGGTAAAGCCTATACCGGTAAATTCAAAGCTGTTGGCGATATCCGAGGAAAACCTTTCCAGGAATATATTCAGGTCTTCATTGACCTTAAGCGTATCCATCCGCTGCCACAGCCTTATTCCGCTGAAGAGTGTTGAATGGATGACCAGGGAGATCACCGCCATCATCCCGCAGACGACCAGCAATTCGATAAGGGTGAAACCCCTCTTATTATTTTGTCCTGTTCTGGTCATATCTCGCGTAGGCAGTCCGGGAAAACCCGGCGCTCCTTATGCCGGACTTCCATTTAACATCCAGGGTTATCTGATACAGGTATTCGCTCTCATCTGCCAGAAAATAACTTAAATCCCATTTAAAATCCTTCTTGCCTGAGGTAAAATTACCTTCGGTCTCCAATACGGCATCAGGCCCGGAGGCCTTCAACGCGTCCCGGGCAAGCCACATTTCTTCGTTGGCCTGCGGCAGGACGTTCAAATAATTATCGCAGTATTTGAACGTATCCAGGCAGATGAACAAAGCCTGATACACGCAGACCAGGCCGAAAGACAGCACTGCGGCGGTAACCATTATTTCCACCAGCGTGAACCCCCGCTGTCTTTTATTCCCAGTTATTGACGTCATCGGCGCTCTCAACCCCGTCCCTGCCTAATGAATAAAGATCGTAATCATTGGTCCGGTGTTCTCCGGGATACCTGTATTTATATTCCCTGCCCCAGGGGTCGACAGGTTTCTTTTCCAGATAAGGCCCGTGCCAGGTATTGGAGCTGGCGGGTTTATTCAACAAGGCGTCCAGTCCTTCCTCATTAGCAGGGAATTCCCCGTTGTCCAGCTCATAAAGCTTCAAGGCTGTGGCGATATTAGATTGGATATCCGCCTTGGCCGCGGTCGCCCTGGCCTGTTCGCCTCTTCCGGTGAACCTGGGCATGACCATGGCCGCCAGCGCTCCGATGATCATGACCACAAGCATAAGCTCGATCAAAGTAAACCCTTTTTTAGAATATGACATTTGACCCCTCCTTGTATAGAGATACAACACCGCCGCATATTCCACTTGCGGCGGGTGTCAGTTATCGTTACAACACCAACTTATTCCAGTTGCTCCGGGTGTTATTTATCATCGCAACACCGGCGCACATTCCGATTACGCCGGGTGCCATTGCTCCGGGTGACAAAAATTACCCGCTTTCAGCAACATACTTTATCCATTCGTTCTCGAACTCTTCCAGGCTGCGGATATGCGTGTAATAAACCGAGAGTATCGCGTCCTTAACCCTCTTGCCGTCGCGCAGCTGGCGGCAGAATTCGGCGAAAGATTCCGAGCCGTATTTATTGATCATGAACCCGGCCAAAGAAGCGGCTTGGATATAATAAGTATTCACCAGTATTTCGCCGGTAAGGAACATCACCACCGGTTCGCCCTTCAAAGAGCGCGATTGGCGCATATACACATTATCCTTGGTCTTGATATTGCGCACATCCAACCCCATCATATCGTCCAGGGACAGGAATGAGTTTTTGTCCAGGAGGTCCTTGGCAAAAGCCCTTAATTCCCCTCTTTTTTTCTCCTCTTCCCACTGGGCTACCCCTTCATCCAGCCAGAGCGGGATATCGCTTTTAAACCCGACAAAATCACGGAATATAAGATGCGCGATCTCATGCGGCAATACAGACTCGATAAAACTCCTGCTGCCGTAAAAACCCAGGACCTTTTTATTCGTGTAATCGGCCATGCCTTCGGACCAGTAAGGCTGATTGCTGGCCTTGATGAAAGAATCCCGGTCAGGATAAAGATAGACCTTTACCCGCTTATCCCAGGTCCAGAACTCCGAATACCGGGGATAACCCAGGTCAGTGGCGATCCGGCTGTAATATACCTCCGACCGGCGCGAGACTTCTTTTCCAAAATCCTCTATCCCGCTCTTATTGGCGGAAAGGTCGTTCTGCGGATAAGCAAGATAAACGATGAAATGGTCGCCTTTTATCTCCTGCCATTGCTGGCCGGACGCCGGCCCCGCTATTGATAAAAGGCACAACACGGCAAAAAGAAGGATATTACTCTTAACTATCTTACGCACAGAAATATCTGCCAAAGGCATTTTTTTCGTATTTATTGCAACATGGTATTCATTTCAAATATGGGCAGAAGCATGGCCATAACGATAAAGCCCACGACCAACCCCATACCCAGGATCATCACCGGCTCAAGAAGGTTGTTCAGCATCCTTAACGCATCTTCGGTATCCTTCTCGTAAGCCCCGGCGATCTCCCGCAGGGAATCGTCGATCTTGCCTGATTCTTCGCCCACGCTGATAAGATTGATCATGAATGAGGGGATTACCCGGGAATGCTTAAGGCTGGCGCAGAACGAGCCTCCCTGTTCCAGGCTCTTATGGCTTTGGGCTAACTGGCTCTTGACCACCTCGTTCTCCAGGGTAGGGACGGTTATGTTGATCGCCTTTAATATCGGCAGCCCGCTGCGCAGCAGCAATTCCAGAGTGCGGGCAAAACGCGCCAGTTCCGCTTTTAATATCAGCTGGCCTATTACCGGAAGCCGCAGGACCATGTTGCTGAAAGCCATCTTACCGGCAGCAGAGCGTAACCGTCGTTTAACCGCGAAGAACAAAATTATCGCCAGCAATAACAGCAAGCCTGCCCAATGGCGCGAGAAATCGCTTATGGATATCAATATCCGGGTAGGCAGAGGCAGGCTCTGCCCCATATTCGCGTATACGCCCATAAGCCGCGGAAAAACAAAGGTCAGCATAAAAATAACCGTTCCCAGCCCCACACAGAACATGAGTACAGGATAAGCCAGGGCCATGCGCAGGCGGGAGATCATCTCTTCCTGCTTTTCCCGGTAATCGGCTATACGCATGAGTATTTCCGGAAGCGCTCCGCTATTCTCTCCGGTATTGATCATCGCCACGTAGAACGAGGAAAAAACAGCCGGATATTCAGCCAGGATCGCCGAAAAACAGGTCCCTTCTTTAACCGACCGGTAAATATTGTATATAACCCCTTTAAACTGCGATCTATCCAGTTGTTCGGAAATAATGCTCAATGCCCGGAGTATCGGCACCCCGGACTTCAAAAGGCTGGCTAACTGGCGGGTAAAGATAGTGATATCCCGGGATTTAACGCTGAGACCTTTTCCCCGGTTCAAACCGGACTGCGCCTGGACCGGATCAGCGTCCTGCGCGATTTGAATAGGGACGTACCCCATCCGGCTGATCTTTTCTATCGCTTCTTTCTCGGACTGCGCTTCAATACTGGATTCCACTTCTTCTACCGGACCATTCTTCGCTTTATATCGGTAAGTTGGCATATGCAAGGCCCCTATTCGTTGGTCATGGAATTACCCACGTATTTATCCAGGCTGCGGCGCTGAGCGCCGGTCAGGTCCAGGAAACATACCGCGACGTCGTATTTTTTGTTCTCTTCCAGTTCATCTACCCTTATAACGCGGGCCAGGCAGTTTATCGGCTCGCCGGCGTCAGGCAGGTCTATCTTTAATTCCAGGACCGCTCCCGCGGGAAAAGACTGCTCGGCGAAGAAAACCAGGCCTCCCGCAGAAATATCCCGGGTGACCGAATTCACCTCCTGGACCGCCTGGCGTTTAGCGTGCTCATCCTGGATATTGAAAACCTTATAATGTATATCGATCTTGCTCTTTAGCCTGCGGTAGATCCTTTTATTGATCACCACCTCTTCCAATGGTTTCTCCTCATCCGGGGCCACAACGATCCCTCCTGTATTTATGCCGTCCTCTTCCCGTTCCTCGGCGGCAGTGACTTTCATCACCTCTTCCGGGGTGGTCAATCCGGCAAGTATCTTCTGCCAGCCGTCCTGCCGCAGCGTGCGCATACCTCTGGCGATAGCCGCTTTCTTGATCTGGCTGGCCGAGCTTTTCTTTAGGATCAATTCTTTCATTATATTATCTATCAGGAGCATTTCGTATATCGCGGTCCTGCCCAGAAAACCGGTAAAATTGCAGTTGGCGCAGCCTTTGCCCCGGAAAATCTTTATATCCGACGGTTTCTTCCCGGTCTCAAAAGCGATCATCTCCTTCAATTCCTTAGGCGCTTCGGTATCCTCATATTTACAGGCCGGGCAGATCAGCCTGATCAAACGCTGGGCGATGAACGCCTCGACGCTGGACGCGACCAGGTACGGTTCAAGGCCGATATCGATAAGGCGGGTCACTCCGCTGGCCGCGTCATTGGTATGCAGAGTGGAAAACACAAGATGTCCGGTCAAAGCTACCCGGATAGCGATCTCCGCGGTCTCCAGGTCGCGCACCTCGCCGACCATGATCACATCCGGGTCATGCCGCAGTATGCTGCGCAGGCCGCGGGAAAAATCAAGCCCGATCTCCGGCTGGACCTGTATCTGGGTCACCCCGGACATTTCATATTCAATAGGATCCTCAATGGTAATGATCTTGCGGTCGTTGGTATTGATCCTGCTCAGGCAGGCGTACAAAGTAGTGGTCTTACCGCTTCCCGTAGGCCCGGTCACCAGGATTATTCCGTGCGGCTTTAAGATCGTCTCCTCGAATATCTTAAGGTCTCTTTTCGCCAGGCCCAGCTTTTCCAGGTTAAAAAGCATCTTCACCGGCAATATCCTGAGCACCACGCTCTCCCCGAAAGGCGTAGGTATGGTCGAGATCCTCAGGTCCAATATCTGGTCGGCGACCTTGACCACGGCGCGGCCGTCCTGGGGCAGCCGGCGTTCGACGATATTCAGGTTGGACATGATCTTGATGCGCGAAATTATAGCTGAGATAAAACCGTGGATCCCGGCAGGTACATTGGTGTCGTAAAGGATGCCGTCTATGCGGTAACGTATGCTCACGGTGTCGCGGTACGGCTCGATATGGATATCCGTGGCCCTCTTTTTGAACGCCTCCAGGATCAGCTGGTTCACCAGCTTTATTACCGAGGCATCCTCCGCCAATTTTTCAATATCTTCCAGCTTTTCCTGCGGCTGCGCCTGATCCGCGGCTGACGCTTCCTGGATCTGCCCTTTGGACATCTTCCCCACAGTTTCCGAAGCCAGGCCGTAATACTTGTTCTGGCTGTCCAGGATATCATTGGCGCCGGAGATCGCCATTTCAATATCCATGCCCAGCTGGGTCCTGATCTCATCCTGGGTCTTTATGTCCGGGGGATAGGCCACGGCGATAGTGATCAACCGGTCAACGATCTTAACCGGGAAGAATTTATAGTAATAGGCTATCTTGAAAGGCACGTGCTCGATCACCGCCTTATCCACGGTTACCGCCTTTAGGTCGAGCTGCGGGATCTTCAACCTTTCCGAGATGATGTTCATCGCCTCCTGCTCGGAGATAAGGTTGTTCTTAAGCAGGATCTGGAACAAAGGCTGTCCGATCTCCTCCGATTCCTTAAGGAACCGGTTCAGGGCATCCTTGTTCAGCCTGCCGGTATTATGAAAGATGTCGTAGAAGATAAGGTCGATCTTGATCACTGTTTATTCCCTTCAAAAGGATTTTTCTTCAATAAACCCCGGATACTCTGGCTGATATAATCCCGGAATTGTTTTATCGCCGCGTTTAGGTCCGACTCGCTGGCCAGGACAAGCTCGAGCTTTCTGGGGCTGGCCTCCTCTTCCAGCTTGCTTATCGGAACCACGTTCAAAGGATTAAGGATCGCCACGGTAACCGTATATTCATCCTGGCGCAGGGGAAAACATTTATGGTCCACGATCAAAGATGACGAGAACTTGCGGGCCAGCTCCATATCGATATATTCGGTTTTCAGGTCCACGATCGGCATATTGAATTGCTCGGAAAGCGCCTCGATCAGTTGGCGGTCGTTTATCACGCCCTTGCCGATAAGTATCTTACCCAGGAATTCCGCGTTTATTTTCTGCTCCATCAGCGAATCGTGGAGTTGAGCCTCGGTGATATAACCCTTGGCGATCAATATCTCGCCTATGCGCTTAGGACTCTTTTCCATATTTCAACCCTCCTTATGCCACGCCGATCATGTAGAAATCGCCTTCAGGTTTCCTGTCAAAATGCCCGGCGATGATCTTTTCGCACCCGTCAACGGTCTGCTGGATAGTTACATACTCGCCTTTTTTCCCGGTGTACGCCTCGGCCACGAAAAACGGCTGGGTCAGGAAATTCTGCAGCTTGCGCGCCCGTTCATAAATGATCCTGTCCCCGGCGGACAATTCGTCTATACCGATGACCATGACGATGCGCCGCAGTTCTTCATAACGCTGCAGCGTGCGGATAACGTCCTGAGAGACCTGATAATGATGCGCCCCTACTATATCCGGGTCAAGGTTGGCGCTGGACGACAACAACGGGTCGATCGCCGGATAAAGGCCGAGTTGGATCCTCTGGCGGGAGAGTACCATCAACGAATCCAAAAAGCTGAAAATAGTGACTACAGCCGGGTCGGTAAGGTCGTCCGCCGGGATATAAACCGCTTCCACCGAAGTAATGGAACTGCCGGTCTCTTTGGAAGAGCGTATCCGCTCATGGAACGCGCTGGCCTCGGAGATCAATGTGGGCTGGTAACCGGTTTCCGAAGGAAGCCTACCCAAAAGGCTGGATATCTCCGAGCCCGCCTGAAGAAAACGAAAGATGTTGTCCACGAACAAAAGCACGTCCTGTTTCTTGCGCTGTATGGATTCGGCCAGGGTCACCCCGCTGAAGGCTACTTCAAAACGCGCTCCCGGAGGCTCGTTCATCTGTCCGAAGATCAAAACTGTTTTGGAAAGGATATTCCGGCGTTCCAATTCATAATAAAGCTCATTACCCTCGCGCATACGCTCTCCCGCTCCGACGAACACGCAGGCGCCGCTGTGCTTCTGGACTATATTATGGATAACCTCAAGAGTAAGGATGCTCTTGCCCAGGGCCGCGCCTCCCAGGATGCCGTTCTTGGAACCTTTGACCAAAGGGAATAACAGGTCGATGATCTTTATCCCGGTTTCCAGCACCTCGAACTTCTCGACCTTATCTTTACTTGACAGATGCTGGCCGCTCCTCTGGGGGCGTATCGGCAGCCTTTCTCCAGGAGGGATATCGCCTTTCTGGTCTATGGCGTCGCCCCAAACATTAATGATCCGGCCGTATATGGAATCTCCGGCCGGGATCTGGATAGTCTCGCCGGTAGGATAGGCCACGGCGTTGCGCTGAAGGTTATAAGTGGAATTAATAGCGATGCACCGGGCGATATTCCCGGGAAGGTGTTCGGCCACTTCCAAAACCACCCTTTTGCCGTCCACAGTCTGGGTATTCACGTTATCGAAGATCGCCGGGATATCTATCTCATTCTCAAACCAGACATCCACTACCGGGCCCTGGACCGCTATGACCTTGCCTTGTTTTATTTGCGTTTTTTCCATAGTTTTATTTTATTCATTCAAGACCGGGCCTTGATGTTATTTAAAAGCCAGCCTGGCCGCGAACAACTCCCTCATATTCCTGTCGACTAATTCATGCTTCTGCCGGAAATACTGCAGACGCAGGTCCTTGTTCAGTTGTTCTATCTTGGTCTTACTGCTCTCCAGATGGATGAACCTGGCGGATAATTCCGCGAGCCTGGCCATGCTGAAGATCTGAAGAAAACTATACCCCAGCAATAAATAGGTGCAGTATTCCACGATATCGTCGATAGACGATTCCAGGATCACGGACGCAGGCGCGGCAGCCTCGCTCTTTCTTGCCGCAGGAGCCGATAAAGAAGCGAACGGGATAAGCTGCTGGATCTTGACCTGCTGCGAGACTATCGAAAGGGCCTGCGGATAAACGATCTTAAGTTCCCCGATCCTGCCGTTCATCGCCTCTTTAAAAATATAATCCCTTAATTCCTGAGCCTGGGCTGTCTTGGTTTCATCGGAGACGCCTTTAAAAGTGATATAAGGCAATCCGCTTTCCTTGGCGTACATCTCGCCTTTTTCCCCGATTATATAAAGTTTGCCTTTGACCCGCTCGCCTTCATGGATCGCCTGGGTCATCACGCTCATGTTCAAGCCCCCCAATAACCCGGCGTCGGAGGTCAGGGCGATGATCCCCGGCTGTTTACCCGCCGTGTTCAGTATCGGATGCCTGGATTCGGTTATATTGAACATCGCCTGGATGGAAGCCAGGGCGGCGTAGATGTCGTCGAATTTTTTGACCTTCTTTTCCAGGATACGGTACTGGGCTATGGCGATCTCTTTAAGCACCTCCAGCAGATTGTAGAGGTTGGCGTTGAATTCCATGTCCTTTTTTATCGCCGAGAGTAATTTCATCTCTACATGGTAAAGTAGCGGTTCATCGCGTCGTATATCTTTTCTATGCTGGAATCGTTCAGGACCTGGGAGCCTCTGATCTCGTTGAACAGGTCCGGATAACTTTCCTTGACGATCCGGATAAAATCATTTTTGAACTTCTTTATGTCCGCGGCGGCCAAACTGTCCAGGACGCCCATGCTTAAAGCGAACAGATACATGATCTCCGCCTCCATGGATATGGGTTTGTTCTTATCCTGGATCAAAAGCTGGGTTATCGCCTGGCCGCGCTTCATCCGGTCCTCCGCGTCTTTGGAAAGCCCGGTAGTGCGCAGCTGGGTCATCTGCAGGAGTTCCTGATACTGCAGGTATTCAAGCCTCAACTGGCCGCTCAACGCCTTCATCGCCGGCCACTGGGCCTTATTTCCGATACGCGAGACCGAAAGCCCGAAATCGATCGCCGGCCTTACGCCTTTGTTGAAAAGAGTGGTCGAGAAATAGATCTGGCCGTCGGTCATGGAGATAAGGTTCGACGAGACAAAACCGGTGACATCCCCCTGGAGGATCTCGACGATAGGCAAAAAGGTCATCGATCCGCCGCCTAATTCCGGTTTAAGGTATCCTGCCCGCTCCATTAACTGCGAATGGATATAAAATATGTCCCCGGGATACGCCTCCCGGCCCGGGGCGCGGTCCAGCAAAAGGGATATCTGGCGGTATACCCAGGCGTGCTTGGTAAGGTCGTCATGGATCAGCAGGACATCCTTGCCTTTTTTCATGAAATATTCGCCCAGCATGCAGGCGGTATAAGGAGCGAGGTATTGTTCCCCCATGGACACGGAAGCCACAGCGCTGACCACAATGGTGTAGGGCATGACCCCTTTTTCATTGAACAGGTTCAGGAGCTTTATCAGGCTGGAATTGGTCTTGCCGATACAGCAATAAATACAAACCACATCGCGGCCCTGCTGGTTGATAATAGCGTCAATAGCCACGGTGGTTTTTCCGGTAAGCCGGTCGCCGATCAAAAGCTGCCTTTGGCCTTTGGCGATCGGGATTACCGCGTCTAAAAGCAGGGTCCCTGTTTCCAGGGTTTCTTTGACCGGGGCCCTGTCCATTACGCCCGGCGCGTCGATGAATACGGGGAAATTTTCGTCGGCCTCTACCGGCCCCTGGTCATCGACCGGCTCGCACAAACCGTTCACGATCCTGCCCAGGAATTTATCCCCGACAGGAAGATGAAGGAATTCGCCTTTACTCAGGACTTTCTCGCCCACATGCAGGGGCGCCTGGGTATTCAACACCAAAACCTGTATCTCCTCGGCGTTGAACCCGAAAACAATACCCCTGCCTCCCTGCTCGAATTCCACGATCTGACCGTTAATACAAGAGGCTAATCCTTTGACCTTCAGGATACATTCGCGCACCGAGGCGATAGTCCCCAGCTCATGAACCGCGAATTTCGCCTGTCCGGTATTCTCAGCCTGATTGGTGATGGCCAAGCGATTCCTCCTTTATCTTGAACCTGAGGCTGCCGTCGAGGAAAAGGCTGCCGATATTGACCACCAGGCCAGCTATAATATCCGGGTCAACCTCTTCCTTTATCTTCAGATCATAGCCAAGTTTTTCGGTAAGTTTGGCGACCAGAGCGCCGCGCTGCTTTTCGGTAAGCTCAAACGCGCAGATCACCGTCGCCTCTTTGGTCCCTTCAGGGATCTTAAGCCGGTCAAGGTTCTCATAACTTCCGGCGACCAAACCGCTGACCCAGCGCTCATGGATATCCCGGCGGACATTCTCGGGTAAAACGTCCTTGAGCAGGGCTACTGCCTTAAGCGTGGCCTTTTCATCTATTTTGGTATTCTCTTCGGCCATAAGCGCGAGCCTGGCCTTATCCGCCTGCCGGATCATTTCATTGGCCTCATTCTGGGCCGCTTCCAGGACCTTCGTCTTTTGCTCCTGGATCTCCTTGACCATTTTTTCTTTCTGCTCCGCCGCTTCTTTATAGGCGTTAGCCATGATCTCCTGGCTCTGCCGCTTCAGGTCTTCCAGCTGTTTGTCCATCTCTTCTTTTTTCTTGGCCAGGGCCGCCTCCTGGGCGTCAAGATGCTCAGTCTGGCCCACAAGCCGGGAATGGACAAGGTTCTTGAACATAAAGAACATTATCACGCCGAAGAGCACGAATATCCCCATCATCGAGAACAATAACGATATATCCATTTTACAACTCCTTTTTCCGCCTTAAACGCTTTCCGGCGGCCTTAAGAGAACAGCTGAAAAACAACCAGCATCGCGATGATCGCCGCAGCCTCGGCGAAAACCAGGACAAAGATCATCGCCGTGAATATCCGCGGCGCGGATGAAGGATTCCTGCCCAAAGCGGTAATGCTCGCTCTGGCGCAGGAGCCGAAAACCCAGCATGGCCCGAGTATACAGAAGATAAAAATAAGAAGCAACGACAGGTTACGGTCCATAAGCCTATTTTTCCACGATAATAGTGGCCTTATTCCGGTTAAACCCGATTATCCCTCGGCGCACCGGATAGGCCCTTCCGTCAATGATCAGGCTGCCGCCGATCAAACGGCTGATCACCGGTTTATGGTAAGACATGACCTCGAACTCGCCATGCTCCCCGGGTAATTTGATGCTCTCGGCTTTCCCCTCGAAGATCTTCTCCTCAGGGGTTAATAATACGATATCGAACATTGGTATAAATACCTATGAATAAAAGAATTCCGTCTTTTTTATTCTATCACAATTTTACAAAAAATAGTTATTTTTTTTAAGTAAAAAAGGGGACGTTTCTATTTATTTTCGCAGAATGCGTTTATCAGAATAAATAGAAACGTCCCCTTTATATTCTCTCTCAGCTACTTTTTCGCCGCAGTCCCCTGATTCTGTCCGGTTTTATCCGCGCTCTTCTGGTCCGGGAAGGCGTTATCGCGCATTGCGCCTAAAGCATCCTGGCTGGCGCGCATCTGGGCCTGCCACCCGAAAAAGAACACTACCGCCAAAAGGCCGAGGAAGATTATTATTATGATAATGATCAGCCAGGTAGTGGTCTTGGCCGGCATGTTGATCTTAAGCCTGGATTTCTCCAACACCTCCGGTGCGCTCATCCCGCTTTGCGGCTGGATCAGTTTCAACAAAGACGCCAATTCATCATCAATGCGTTTTATCGTCTGCAGATTCTGCCGGTAAAGCCCGATATGCTGTTCGCGGCTGACCGTATCATCTACCTGGTTCCGGGCTATTTCATCAATTACAGCCGGGACGGTATTGGCCAGTTCCTGGGCCCTAGCGGCGTATTCGGTCTTGGCCATGCGCGGCGATATATCCGCCACCTGCTTTTTCAGGTCTTCCAGCTTGCTAGCCGGGATCAGCCAGATATCCTCGACCTCGACCTCGAACACGCGCGATTCTCCGGGCTGCAACTCCAAGTCATTCTTATAGGCGTAATAGATGCTCTTCTCGGAATCGTATTCCAGGTCCAATCCGCCGGCGTCCATGATATCCTTAAGTTTGACCTCCGTAGGCAGGAACTTCTTCACCTGCACCTTCTGCACCTTGGTCTTAGACGGATTGATCACCACGATCCTGAACTTAACGCTGCCCGACTGCAGCGAAGTAGCTACTATGGGCGCGTCCACTCCGCCGAACTTGGATTCCATGATCTTCAACAGTATATCCACTACAGCATTGATCGTATCCGTCTTGTTGCGCATCTCCTTGATCGTGGAAGTGTCTCCCAGTTTCTGATCAAGCAGCGTGCTCAGGTCAACCCCTTCCGCTCCGACAAAAGACTTGAGTTGTTCGGAGATCTGGTTGACCGCGTTGGTCAACTGGGTATTCGGGCCCTGTTTGTTCAATGTTTCCGGCAGCGCCTCGATCGAAGTCTTCAGGTTCTGCAGGGTAAGCGCGATATTGATATTATCCTTGGAAACCAGGACCGCTTCCACCGCCTTGATCGCGTCCAAAGCTTTCTTGGCGGCGCGTTCCGCTTCAGGCGCGGCAGCGGCAAGGCCGGCAACCGTGGATATACCCATACTTTCCACCATGCCCGAACCGGACACAAGGCCTCCGGTAGTCTGTTCGCTTACCAGATAGGTATAAGCCTTTCCTACGGCAAAGTTATTGTCCGCTATGAATGAAAAGACGTAGAACCCCGGCCTGTTCTGGCTCATGATCACGTCCGAATATATCGCTTTATTATCCCAGCTGTATATATCCAGTTTCGGCAGCAGGTTCGGCTGACCCTGGACCTGCAGCGTTATAGTATCGCCGCTTAACGCCGGATCAGGGGCAGCGCTGGCGCCCCAGGAGAATTTCTTGGCTGTAGCCTCCAGGTTCTCGCCCGCTGTTACTGCCTGGTCCGCGCCCGCCTGCAGTTTGGTGATAGCGTCGGCCGACTTGGTCTCAAAGCTGGTCAGGGACGCTTGCAACATACCGACCATACCGCCCGCGGCAAGGATCTCTTCCTTGCTCTTGCCGCCTACGATCAAATTGGTCTGCTCGTCAAGCCTTGTCTCCACAACGCCCTTCATACCGCCTGCGGCGATCAAGTCCTCGGGAGTGGCGCCGGACCCGGTGATCATCTCGGCGATATTCGTCTCGACCTCGCTGATGGACTTATCCAGGACGCTGTTGACTGTATCCTGGGTTTCCTGCAGCTTGACCGCCTCGGTCACGCTGAAAGAGCTGGGCGTCTTGAAATGCGCGCCGCTGGCATTGGTGATATCGGTTATGACCGTGTAAACCTTTCCAGATTCCAGGCTGGTGCTTTCCCAGACCATATGGAAGAACCCTGCGCTGTCGGGATTAGTCCCTATGGCGGCGGCTCCCGGAGCCTCCAGATGCTTGATCAATTCACCTTCGTCATATATGTATATATCCGCCTTGATACCTCCGGAGACCACGAACCCGTCGCGCTGCAGCCAGGAACTCACTGTAAGGGTATCGTGCTTGCCTAGAAGCAGGTTAGCCGGGTCATAAGCGAAATCCGAATCCGCTTCCCAGATATGGATAGCGGTGGTTTCCATGAACAATAACCCGCTGCCGTCGGCTTTCCAGCTATCGCCGTCAGCCAGGGTCATATCCCGGTTCAGGTTAAATATAGACTGTTTGTCCCCGTATCCGGACTTTGTCCAGAGTATTGACCAGAAACCTGCAGGCAGCTTCATGGTCACAGGAGAGCCTAACGGAACAGTCGGAAGATCAGGCATAGTGCTTGTCTTCCAGGCGTCCGCTTCACCGCTGTCCGGGTCTATCTGATCCGAAGCGCCGTTCACGCTAAGCTGGGTCAGATGCTGCCCGGAGATCATGTCCTTTACCTCCCAGGTCACTGAATAGTAATCGACGGTAAAGGCGCTGTTGGAATCATCATAGGCTGCCGGGTCATTGGCGTCCGAAACGCGGACCCTGACCGTGGTCGGATGGATCACTGCGTCCAAGGAATTCTTTATGTTCGGGACATACCAGGCATAAGAATTCGACCCGGGGACATTCGCCACGCTTTCGGCGATAGTCTTTTTGGTCCCGGCGTAATCATTGTCCAGGTAATATTCCAGCTTTACGAACGGGACGTTACCCGCGGATGTCCAGGTTATCGCTTTATTCTCGCGGGTTATCCAGCGCTCCGAGCCGTTAGGCGCGCCTAAGGTAAGCACGCCCTGGACGGTGAAATTATTATCCGATATATCCGAAACTGTGGGATCGTCCGGGTCCTCGATCTTGAACCTTACCTGTTTGGATACAGCCGCTGATTCCACGGTCCAGGCGTAAGAATACGTACCGCTTCCGCCTGCTCCGTTAGGAACGACCGCGGAAGGCGAAATTTCGATCCACGGCCCGTTCTCGCCGGTAACGGAATAACTCAACTTAACGTTGGATTTCTCGCCGCCCCATTTCCAGGTTATATTCCTGGTCTCTCCCACCTTCCAGACTTCAGATCCGGTATTCGGCGAAGTCAATTCAAAATACACCCGGGTATGGAAGACCTCGGAATCGTCGGTAACATCGGAATTCCCGGATGAGGCGTCGGTTATCCTGATAATTGCGTTCGGTGTAGCCGGATTTGGAATTCTCCAGGTATGATTGCCTCTATCGGCTCCGGTATTGGCAAAGGTCCCGATGATCTGCGAATCCGGGAAGGTGGATCCGTCGATCGAATAACGCAGCTGCACGTTCTGGATCGCGCCGGTGGTATCCCAGAGGATATTGAAGTCCTTGTCCACCTCGCAGACAGAAGCGCTTACCGGAGCAGTGAGCGCTAACGCGCCTTTGATCCGGAAATTATCCGCGGATACGCTCGAAGAGCCGGGATGCCCGGAGTCAGCGTCGGATACGCGGACCTTGACCGTTGAAGATATCGCGTCAACCACGCCGTTGGGCCAGGCAAGGCTGCCGCCTTTCAAAACATTATTGTTATCCACTGCGGCGGCGATAGCCGACCAGTTACTGCCGTCCGTGGTATAATCCAGATTGACCTTCTCCACTGTCCCCTGGCAGGTCCAGCTGATGGTGTAAGCCTCTCCAACCACAAAGGTCTGGCCTGAACCGCCGTCCGGAGCAGTCAGATCCAGATCAGCCCGGATGCTGAAATTGGCGTCAGAAATATCATAGGCGGTAGAATCGGATGCATCAGCGACCTTGATCCTGGCCTCGGTAGTGATGCTGTCCGGGATATTGCTCCAGGTATAAGCGCCGTCATTAACGGTAGTTGTTATTATCTGGCTTGCCGGGAACGTGGCGCCGCCGTCCTTGGAATAAGAGATCTGCACCTCCGGCACATTGGCTATGCTGCTGGTAGAACTCCAGGTGATCTCATGGCTGGACTTTACCGCCCAGGACTCGCTACCTGTATTCGGTGAAGTTACCGCGAATCCCGGAATGATCCGGAAGTTATAATCCGACACGTCATTAGCCTCGGAGTCATTGGGATCGGATACACGGACCAGCACGTTATTCGAGGCATTATTATCCGGGATGGTCCAGATATAGGAGCTTACGCCGTTGACCGGATTATTCGGCACTATGCCGTCCACTGTGCCGATATTTTGTTTATCGATGTTGAAGTTGCCGTAACGGGTGAATTCCAACTTTACATTGGACAGGCTTCCCACACAGATCCACTTGATCGTATTCTCCCTGCCGATAACCCAGTTCAGCGGATATTTAGGATCGCTGGAATCGTAACCGTTAGGTTCAGTGATAGTGAATATCGCCCTGATGTAGAAATTATTCTTGGACACACCAAAGGCGTCCGCGGTATCAGTGGTATCGGAAACGCGGATCCTGGCCAGCTTGGATACAGCCTCCGGAGGAACGCCGGTTGACCAGAGGAAACTTCCGGTATTGGCGGTAGACAGGGTAATTACCTGGCTTTCCGGGAAGGTTGTGCCGCCGTCAATGGAATAATCTATCCTGACCATATCCACCCTGCTGCTGGTAGATGTCCAGGTTATGGTCGGGGTAGTATTGACCAGTATGGATTCGCCGCCTTTGGGATAGGTCACATCAAACCCGCCCATGACCTTAAATACTCCCGAAGTCCGGGTAATGACCGGATTGCCTACGCTCTTGATCCTGACCCTGGCCATATCCGTTAAAAGCATATCAGCGGGGATCGCCCAGTTGAAAGATCCGCTGTTGGTTATATCAGCGCTGGATGTGTTAGGATCGATGATCGTCTGCCAGGCAACCCCGTCGTAATATTCCAGGTTGACCTTGGAGATCGAGCCGTTCCTGGACCACATGATCATCTTGGTGGTCCCCGCGGCCCATTTATTACCGGCTACAGGCGCGGTCAACGCCAAATCTCCGGAAATGGTGAAAGCCGGGGATTCCGCGTAAGTCAACTCATCGTCTTTATCCTCTATGCGGATCTTACAGGAAGTTGATATACTGTCCGGGACAGTCCAGAGGTAATTACCTCCCTGGCCGTTATCGCTGATCGGCCCGCCGGTATTTATCAGTGTCCAGGGCGCGGCCCCGGTGCTGGAATAATAAAGGTTGACCTGGGATATTACGCCCTGAGTGGCCCAGCTGATAGTCTGCTGGGAATTCGCTATCTCGCCGGTGGTGACCGGCCAGATCGACGCGCTGGTAGGCGAAGTAAAGGCGAAGCTGCCGACTATCTTGAACACCGGCGATATCACCGCGTCAGTGCCGCTGTCGGCGATCGCGTCGCTGATCCTGATCACCGCGTTGGCGGTGCAGGTATTGGGGATATTCTTCCACTGCTTGACCCCCAGCGAACCCACGATATTATCCGAGATCGGCGGATCGATCCAGTCAGTCCCGCCGTTTATGGAATATTCTATCTTAAGGTTGGCGATATTGCCGTCCATGTGCCATGTGATATCTTTATCGCTGCCCACGCCCCATCTGACCAGGGATGTCGGGGTATCGATGTAGATCACGCCGGCGATCTTCACCTGGACGGAATCCTCCACCGCGTCAGCGTCGGAAGAATCCCTTATCCTTAAAACAACAGTCTTGGAGATATTATCCGGGATAACCCAGTTAAAGCTTCCGGTATTGGATATAGCCGTCGCTTCCGAGCCGTCGGCTTTAAGCATGGGCTGGAAAGTGACCCCGTTGACCGAATATTCCAGGCTGATGCTGGTAAGCGTCCCCAGGGTCAGCCATCTCAGTGTCTCGGTAGTCCCGACCTTGAACACCTTGCCCGCGGTAACAGGATAGAGCCATTCGAAACCTCCGCGGATGGTGAAAGCAGGCGTCTCGGTGTAAACGTTAGTCGGGTCAGCCAGGTTGCTCACCTTTACCCGCGCGCCGTTCAAGGCCTTGCTGTCCGGGATCTTCCAGGAGAAAGAATTCCCGGAAACGCTGTCCGCCGACATGTTCGATGAATCCTTGCAATAAGCGTATGCCCCGGCATTGGTTGAATACTCCACCTTTACTGTCGGCATGGTCCCGTGTTTGTGCCACTGGACATCATGGAGGCTGGTGATCTTCCAGACCTCGCCGCCCACAGGGGAATCGATATCTATCCTGCCGCGTATCTCGAAATTAGCGTCCGAGGTGTCCGCAGGCGTATAGTTATTCTCGTCGGCGTTGACCATCTTTATCCTTAATTTGTTGCCTATCTTGTCCGGAGTGGTCCAGGAATAGCTCAAATCGCCCGCAGGCCTGGTGACTATGAAATTAGGATAATCATCCGCGGTATCAGCGATACCGTCAGCTCCTTTTCCGGAGTTGGTGTCATAGTAGAATGATACATTGGCGATCGTTCCGGTAGTGCTCCAGCGGATCAAACATGGGTTATCCACCTCATAATAAGCCCCGCCATTGGGGTTTTCCAGGAACACACCCGCAGCGATCTTGAAAACCGGCGATTCGGAATATACGTCGGCGTCTGCGTTGCTGACAACTTTAAGGCTTACGCTGCTGCTTATTGAAGGAGGCACAGTCCAGGAATAGCTGTAAGGGGACGCGCCGGTAACGTCTATGGAGCTGGCGCCGGTTATAGTCTGATACGCGGCCTCCCCTACCTTTATCTGTATCTTGACCGTGTTTATCGTTCCGGTCTTGGTCCATTTCAGGGTATTGGCGCTGTCCACGGTAACCACCTCATTGACAGCCGGGACCTGGGTAAAGGTTAAAGTGGGTTGGATCTCGAACCGCGGAGATATCCCTGCAAGCGCGGGCTGATTGGTTTCGTCAGCGCTGGATATGCGCACCTTTATATTGTCGCTGATCGCTATAGAATCAGCCGGGGTCCATTCATAAGAGCCTGTGGCGCCCGAAGAATCCAGGGATTCAGCTCCGGGTATGGCCTGGTAAGCGCCGTTATTCACCGAGTATTCAAGTTTGACGTAATCGACGGAGCCCACCTTGCTCCATTCAACAAGCTTGACCTGGCCGACCTTGACTATTTCTCCGGCGGTAAAAGAAGTAAGCGTCAACACGCCCCTTATGGTGTTTACCGCGTTGGACTCATCCGAGAACGGGTCGTTCGAATTTTCATTGGAAACCTTTACCCTTACTTTCGCAGAAAGGGCATCCGGGATAGTCCAGGGATAACTGCAGTCAGTGGTGCATCCGGTCACATCAACCCCGGTAGCTATCGGGTTATTCGGCAAGGTAGCCGGGTAGGTCACGCCGTCGTCTATGGAATATTCCAGCTTGACCGTGCTTACCGTACCATGTTTTTCCCAGGTAATATTCGGCTGGGTGTTGACATTAAGATTTTCCCCGCCGTTAGGATAGGTCATCGCCAGGCCGGCCCTGATCCTGAACGCGCCGGATTCGGCTTTGGCGTCGGGATCGCGGGTGTCGGAAACCCTTATCTTGCAGGCGGTATTGATCCGGTCAAGGACCTTCCAGGATAAAGCTCCGCCGTCAGGAGGATTAATGGTAGAGGCGAATATGGGATCGGTCTCCCAGGCAGTGCCGTTGTACAACTCGATCTTCACGAACGGGCATGTCCCGTGGGTAGCGGTCCAGATCAGGTTCTGCAAAGAATCAACCGCCCAGGAATAGCCGGTAGCCGGGGAAGTCACATTGAACGAACACTGTATCTTGTCCACTGCGGAAACAGCGTAGGCTGAAGAATCCTTCACATCCGAAACCCTTACTACTACTGTGGGCGACGGGGTATCTCCCACGGCCCAGGTATAACTTGTTTCAGCGCCGTTTCCGGACGGAGTAGAATCCTTGACCACCTCGGTAAAGTTCGTGCCGTCCGTAGAATAATCCAGGCGCACGTTATCGATCTTGCCGGTGACCTTCCAGGTTATGGTCTGGGTGCTGTCCACGATATACTTCTGGTTGCCGACAGTCGGAGAAGGCGAGATCAGGGTAACTATGCCGCCTAACTTGAATATGGGCGAAGCCAAAGACATATTAGTTGCATCTTCCACGTCGGATATACGCAGCTGCGCGACCGCGGATAGAAGCGTAGTCGAAGGATCCGGCGTCCAGTAACAGCTTCCGCTGTTAGCGGTAGAGGCGACAGCCGTATAATAATTCTGGCTGTCCGGAGTATATTCTATCTTGACATTCGGGATATTGCCGTGTTTGGTCCAGGTTATAGTGTGCTGCTCTCCTACCCTCCATATTTCGTTCAAGGCCGGGCTATTTCCGGCGGCAAACTCAAACCAGCCCTTTATGACAAACGCGTCGGATGTATCCAGAACAACATCCTGGTGGCCAGAGTCGCATACCTTTATATAGGCGTGAGAGGTAACGGCGTTAGCATCCACCGGCGTCCAACTGCGTGTGGTATATTCGCCGGTATTCGCGTAACCCGCAACAATGCTGGTCCAGTTGGTCCCGTTAGTGGAATAATAAATATCCACTGTGGGGATAGAGCCTTTTCTCTGCCACTCCAGGGTGAACGGCTTATCGATCTGCAGGACATCCGTGGACGTGGGTTTGGTGACGGTCAAAGCGCCGATGATCCTGAAAGTGGATTCGGACTTGTCCGTGACCAGAGCGGCCTTGGCTTCGTCAGCGTCGCTGACCCGCACCTTGACTGTGTCGGAAAGCCTGTCCGGAACGTCATACTGGAAGGTATTATCCGCGCGGCTGGTGATCTGGTCAGCCGGGATTACGGCAAACTCCCAGGTATTTCCGGTAGTGGCGAAATCATCGGTAGAACCCTCGATCCTTACCGCGAACTGGCCGACCGGCCGGAACTTTATGTTGCGCTTATTCCCGCCTACCACCCAGTCGGATTCCAGGGTATTGGGCGTTTTCAGTTCGATCTTACCGACGATCTGTACGTCATTTTGTGTGATATTGCTGACGCTGGTGTTGTTGGCGTCTTCCACCTTTATCCTGAACGCGTCGGTCACCGCCTCAGGCACGACAAACGCGGTATAAGGCTGGGTCGCGTCCCAGGCAGAAGCTATCGATATCCACGGCCCGGTGATCCCGTTAGTCGAATAATAAATATTCACCTGGGTCACCTCGCCGTGCAAAGTCCAGGTAATGGTAAGGGGATCGTCGATGAACAAAGGAGACGTCGCTATCTCATCCGGCATAACATCGCCCCGGATGGTCAGTGTGCCGCTGGATATGGCCGCGGCGGAATCAATACCGGTATCGGTGACCTTGATCTTACCGGTAGTGGTCAGGGCTGTATCGTCGGCTATGGTCCAGGACCATGAACCGGCCCCGCCGGTCCCTATGCTCACATCGCCCGCATTAGGTATGGTAGAGAAGGTCGTGCCGTCAGGCGCGTATTGGATCTTCACTTTTATCGGCGTGACCCCGTCAGCGGGATCCACATTCGGTCCTTCATAAGTCCACTGTATAGTATAACTGCTTCCCACGTTCCAGGGAACTGTCCCTACCTTGGGATAAGTAATGCCTAATCTGTTCTTTATGGTAAAAACACCGTCGGATACCGCGAAGTTGGCGTCATTGATCGAGCTGACCACCTTTAACTTGCACAGGGTCGAACGGACTGTAGCAGGGACATTCCAGCTGGCGGAAGCGGTATTGTCCGTTTCTTTGATCAAACTGTAGTTTACGCCGTTATCCGTGGAAAGGTAAAGTTTAACCTTGGCCAGGGAATCGCCCAGTTTGTTCCAGGTGATCGTGGTCGCGTCATTTGCGGTCAAAGGATCAGTGCCTCCGGTACCGCCGTGCGGGCTGACCGAGCTGAATTCCTCGACCAATTTGAAGACGCCGGATACGCCGGCGATGACCGCGGTATCTACCGCTTCATTGGCGTTGATAACTTTCACTCTGCAGCTGTTGGAAACAGCGTCAGGGGTCTGCGGCCAGGTCAAAGACCCGGTTGACGCCAACGCAGAGCCGATCAAGCTATATGACCCGACAGCACCGTCCAGCGTAGAATAATAGACATTGACATTATCCACGCCCTGGGCGCTCCATTGCGCGGAATAAGTGCTGGATTTCTTGATAACCCAGGGAACAGTCCCATCAGGCTGGGTCACCGAGATCTTCCCCAGGCTGAAGGCTGCGGATGTCCCGTAAACGGTCTGATAAGTAGCAGACACCACTTTAATCTTGCCTACGCCCGCGGCGAATATATCATGGGTGGGATTCGGGGTCCAGCTATAAGTATTCTCCCCGGGGGTCACAGCCAAATTCGAAGCTATCGTATAATCGAAACTAGTCCCGTTTTTAGCGTAAAGGATGTTTACTTTATCCGTTTCATCGGTGGTTAGTTTTCCTGTAACTGTAAAAACGATATCCTGGGCTATGCCGGAAGTCCACGAAGCGCCGGAAACAGGAGCGCTCACATCCACCTTTCCATGGATCCAGAATTCATTAGATTCCTGGTTCAACTCTTCAATATCGGTCTGATCGGGATTGCTTGACCTGATCCTGACCTTGCAATTAGTCCTGGAGGTTGTCTCGGGAACATTAAAAATGTAATTCCCGGAATTGGTAAATGACGGATCCAGGGTCGACCAGGAAACTCCGTCATAGAACTCCACCCGGACGTTATTTATACCTGTACCTTTATTCCAAACCCAGGTCACTGAAGTAGGATCTGTCCCAGGGTCGCTGCATATGAGCGGGGATGTGACCGTTCCCAGGGCGATTTCGCCTTTAACCTTGAAGTCCGAACTGATCGAATACACCGTGGTGTCCGCCGCGTCCTCGATCTTGATCCTGGCTTTGTTCGTTACGATCGATGGAAGGTCCCAGGATATTGTCGATGACCCGCTTGAACCGCTCTGCGCCTTGCTCGATACCGGCGAGATCAATGTCCATTCGTCTGTGGCATTGTCCAGGTCGTAATATACGTTCACGTTGGCAATGGATCCCTTGAACGTCCACGCGATAGTCTGCGTGGTCGACGCCGTCCAGCTCGTTGAGCTGCTCGGAGTAGTTAATGTCAGCCCGCCTTTTAACTGGAACGTCGAAGCCGTCTCTCCGTATACCGCGCTGAAGCCGGTCCCCGTATCCATTACCTTGATCGACGCTGTGTCTGTCAGCGTGATCGTGTTCGGAATAGTCCAGTTGATACCCGCTGCCCCGTCCCCTACCGCTGCCGTAGCTATCACGTTATCCGGGTCGGTATACCCTGACCCGGTATTGTATATCACTTTCACGTTCGATATCTTCGTCCCTGTCGATGACCATTTGATCAGGTTGTTATATGTCTGGCCTACCGTCAATATCGACGGGCTTAACGCCGGCACCGTGATCTTCGGCAGGATCTTGAATACTCCCGACTCTAAGTTCACGCTGGCGTAATCGATGAACGTTACTTTTACCTTCACGCTGTTGCTCTTTTCATCAGGTATGCCCGCGCTCCAGGTAAAATTGTTCGTGCTGTTCACGCAGTCAAGAGACTCCGCCCCGCTGATCGCTGTGTACGCACCGCCGTCTACGCTGTACTCGATCTTGACCTTGGGATATGTCGCGTCGGGTTTCGTCGCGCTTACCGCTACCCAGGTGATCTTCTTGTCCGCAATCCCTACATTCCATTCATCCCCTGCCACCGGCGAGGAGATGCTCGAGATGACCGGACGCACCGCGAACGCGCTCGCCGATTGGCTGGTTAATTCACACCCCTCCGGGCTGCTCGTTGTGCTTACTCTTACTTTATATGTCTCCGCTACCTTGAACGGCGCGGTCCATCCACCGCCGTACGTTACTGCCCCGTCCGATCCTGACGCGTAGCTCGATTCGATCGGCACTGAATCAGTAAAATCGCCCTTCGCCGAGTACTCGATCTTGATCGCGCCGATCGTACCTAATTTATTCCACGTGATCGGGATCGCGTTGCCGATCGTATACGTACCGCCGCTCGGCGCCGTCAATGTCAACGTGCCTTTGATCATGTTCGCCCCGCTCGACGTCGCCACGACATTCGAGTTGTTATAATCCGATACTCTGAAGTACACGCTGTTAGAGACATGGTCTAACACTGTCGGCCAGGTCCATGTCCGGTTCGATCCGTTTACTGTACCAGCTACCCCACCTGACGTAGATATCTCGGTCCAGTCGCTGGTATCGTATTTGTATTCGATCTTGAACAACGCGATGTTGCCTAACGGCGTCCATTCAATGGTCTTGGTCCCGCCCACTACCATTGATTCTCCCGTATCCGGGCTCACCAGCGTGATCCCGCCTTTGACCTGGAACCCGCCGCTTACACCGTCTACCAGAACGTTGTTCTGCGTAGTCGGGCTTACTGCCTTGACTTTGATCTTACCAGCGTTGCCGGTGGTAAGGCTAGTGGCCGCCGGGATCGTCCAGCTGTATGAATATTCCCCGTTAACGTCCGGATCACCCGATACGTCAACCGATACGGTATTCAATTTTGTGTAATTGGCGTCCGCTCCGTCGTACGAATAATATACGTCAACCGACTGAACCGCGCCTTTCTTGGTGAACTTCACTGTACGCGTCTCCCCGACTTTCCAGGAATCTCCCGCAGCCGGCGAGGTCACCGCTAATTTACATAATATCGGGAACGTTGTCCCTGTTCCTATACTATATGAGTTGGTTTCGTTGTCAGGATCATACTGCGTAACTTTGATCCTGTGCGTTGTCGCTGAGATGTCAGCTAACGCCCCTGGCACCGGGTTCCACGGATAGCTGCCCGTATTGCCAGTGCCGCCGGCCGGCGTGATCTTGATCCATGTCGGCGTAGCGTCTTCGCTGTTATTTGAGTAATACAGATGCACCTTGCTGATAGCCGTGCCTTTGGTCGTCGACCAGGTGATCGATGTACCAGTATCTTCAGCGTAAACCGGCGTGCCATTGATCGGCGAGCCTACCAAGAATTCCGCCCCGATCTTGAACAGTTCGCTTACCGATGTCACTGTCGTGTCCGCCGCGTCCTCGATCTTGATCCTGGCTTTGTTCGTTACGATCGATGGAAGGTCCCAGGATATTGTCGATGACCCGCTTGAACCGCTCTGCGCCTTGCTCGATACCGGCGAGATCAATGTCCATTCGTCTGTGGCATTGTCCAGGTCGTAATATACGTTCACGTTGGCAATGGATCCCTTGAACGTCCACGCGATAGTCTGCGTGGTCGACGCCGTCCAGCTCGTTGAGCTGCTCGGAGTAGTTAATGTCAGCCCGCCTTTTAACTGGAACGTCGAAGCCGTCTCTCCGTATACCGCGCTGAAGCCGGTCCCCGTATCCATTACCTTGATCGACGCTGTGTCTGTCAGCGTGATCGTGTTCGGAATAGTCCAGTTGATACCCGCTGCCCCGTCCCCTACCGCTGCCGTAGCTATCACGTTATCCGGGTCGGTATACCCTGACCCGGTATTGTATATCACTTTCACGTTCGATATCTTCGTCCCTGTCGATGACCATTTGATCAGGTTGTTATATGTCTGGCCTACCGTCAATATCGACGGGCTTAACGCCGGCACCGTGATCTTCGGCAGGATCTTGAATACTCCCGACTCTAAGTTCACGCTGGCGTAATCGATGAACGTTACTTTTACCTTCACGCTGTTGCTCTTTTCATCAGGTATGCCCGCGCTCCAGGTAAAATTGTTCGTGCTGTTCACGCAGTCAAGAGACTCCGCCCCGCTGATCGCTGTGTACGCACCGCCGTCTACGCTGTACTCGATCTTGACCTTGGGATATGTCGCGTCGGGTTTCGTCGCGCTTACCGCTACCCAGGTGATCTTCTTGTCCGCAATCCCTACATTCCATTCATCCCCTGCCACCGGCGAGGAGATGCTCGAGATGACCGGACGCACCGCGAACGCGCTCGCCGATTGGCTGGTTAATTCACACCCCTCCGGGCTGCTCGTTGTGCTTACTCTTACTTTATATGTCTCCGCTACCTTGAACGGCGCGGTCCATCCACCGCCGTACGTTACTGCCCCGTCCGATCCTGACGCGTAGCTCGATTCGATCGGCACTGAATCAGTAAAATCGCCCTTCGCCGAGTACTCGATCTTGATCGCGCCGATCGTACCTAATTTATTCCACGTGATCGGGATCGCGTTGCCGATCGTATACGTACCGCCGCTCGGCGCCGTCAATGTCAACGTGCCTTTGATCGTATTGGGTCCGGTGGATTCAGCGGCAACCTTGCTCTGGTTGCCGTAATCAACCACTTTAAATAAAACATTATTAGAGATATGGTCGGCGACTGTCCAACTCCAGGACTTCTTGCCGCTGCCCTCGTCTGTCCCAGGGATCCCGCCTGGAGGAGATATCTCGATCCAGCTTCCGCCGTCATATTTATAATAAATAGCGAAGTTAGTTATGCCTCCCTGCTGCACCCATTCAATAGTCTTGGAACTGCCGACTTCCATAGTTTCGCCGATATTAGGATGGTTCAATTGAATACTTCCAATAATACCGTTTGTGCTGGAAACGCCGCTTACGGTCTTCCATCCGGAATTAAACGAACTCTCAACCTTTACTTTTACGTTGGCAGACGGGGTTGCGGGTATAGGATCCCATTCAAACGAACCAACGCCATCTGTTCCTATGGATATGCCCTGCCCCCCAGATATCTGCTGCCAGGTGGGAGTGGATTGATCGCCGTCGATACAATACCATAAGTCCGCTGTTCCCAGGCTTCCTTTATATGTCCAGCTAATGGTCTTTTTAGGCGTATTGTTGCCCACAGGCAGGTCAGCTCCGTTAGGCCCGGTTACCCCGATAACGCCCTTGATATTGAACGGAACAGTATTAAAATAAACCTCAGGATCTCCTACTTTAGACACACGGATCACGCAGGTCTTGGACATCAGGTCAGCCACGGTCCAGTCCTCGTATTTCAGGGTGGCGGCCAAGGTGGAATCAACGATCAAGCCTCCCTTGGAAGCCAAAGTCGGAGGATTGGTATCGCTCCAGGTGGTTCCGTCAGTGGAGATCTGGATCTTCACGTTAGTGACATCGCCTTTAGGCTCAGCCCAACTGATCACCGGCTTTGTCCCAACCTCCCATTCCGAGGTAACGCTGGGAGACGGGGAAGCAGCCGCGCTCAGAACAGGCTTTATCTTGAATTCCGCGGAGGTATTGGTAACCATAGAATCGCTATGCGAAGTGACTTTCACCACCGCATGTTCAGAAGTAACGGTATCCGGTATGAGCGGCCAGGGATAAGGCTGAGTGGCGGTATTGGTTACGATCGAATAACTATGGATATGGTTCCACGGAGGGCCGTCATCATTATGGTCGTAATAAAGGGTTATATCGACCGCGCCCACTGTCCCTGTAGTGGTCCAATCGATAAGCTTATTAGTATCCCCGTTCTTCCAGGGAGTATCCTGGGCAGTGACGCTGTTTATCGCTCCGCGCAGGTATAATGCCGCGCCTTGAGACACAGCATATGTAGCCATTGCTTTGGTCGGATTCGTATAATCGTAAGGATTGGAAATACTTTCCACCCGGATCCTGGCTTGCGTGCTGGGCAGGTTCGGGACCTTCCATGACCACCCGTCAGTCCCCTGTGTATATGCCACAGATTCACCGCTGGTGACGTCATCCGGGGCGTAAACCGCATTGGTAAATTCATCACCGGTATTGGCTGTGCCATCCGGCCCGTTGCCGTCATACAAGTCCAGCCTGATCCTGACGTTGCCGACATTGCCGCGGGTCTTCCATTTTATAAGCTGGGTGCTGCCCATAGGCAAAGGCAGGCCGTTATACGGCTCGACATCATATATCTCGCCTCGGATCTGAAAATTCGCGGATTCTTTGGTCACCGGCAGATCGCCTAAACTGGTAAACTTGAACTTGCTGTTCTTGCTTCCGCTGGCGTCAATAACATTGCCGCCGTTGGAATCAGTGGCAGCCACAGTCCAGGCAAAAGATGTCCCTTCATCCGTTCCGCCCACAGGTGTTATTTCAGTGGAATATCCGTTATGGATGTACTCTATCTTTAAATTACCGATATTGCCTTTCTTCTCATACTGGACGCCTCCGGAAACGGGATTACCCACTATTAAAGTATCGCTGGCAGTCGGAAATACCGGCAGGATCTTGCCTTTTACAGTAAATGGTTCCGAATCGCCGTAAACATCCTCCGGAGAACTGGCTGACATTACCCTGACCTTGACCGTATCGCCGATGGCGTCAGCCGGGACATCCCAGACCCATCCCGCGCTGTCCGGCGTAGGGTTGCCGTCGTTTATATTATAAGGAAAGGTGTTGGTCCCCAAGTCATACGCCAGCTTTACCTGGATAGTCGAAGGCGGGGGCACAATACCTTTTGTATCCCAGGAAATATTGGTCAAGGCCACATCATTATCCCCCACATACAGGATCGATGACGGGACAGCCACGTTAAGATAACGTTTCTTTATGGTAATCGTGCCGGTGGATACGGAATTGATATTATTCGGGTCGCTGACCGACTCCACCCGGAACTTAACCCCGGTTTTCTTATCGGTAGAAATAACGCTGTTCGGTATGAGCCAATCATAGCTGTAAGATCCGGTGCCTGCGCAATTAACCGTAACAGGATCGCTTCCGCTATCCAGAACAGGAGCAAAGGTCTCTCCGTCTTCAGCGTACTTCAAAGCCACTGAACCGATATCGCCGACAGCGTTCCAGGTAATTTGTTTTGTCTCGCCTATGCCCCAAACCGGGCTGCCGGTGCCGTCAGCCGCGCCGGTAAGATCAAGCGTGCCTTTTACGGTAAAATCGAAATCGCTTGCCGCATAAACCGCGGAGGCCTTGCCTGTCTGGTAAACCTTGACTCTTAGTTTTGTCCCGACTATACCGGCGACATCCGGGATAGTCCATTTATAACCAATATCAGTTTCTCCTGACGGCACGTTATTGGAATTGACTGAAACTGTATTGATCGTTCCCTGATAATCATCGGAAGTGCCCAGTATACCGTCATCGCCTTTACCGCTGTTGGTATCGTACTTAAGTTCCACAGTCCCGAAATCAACCGGATTAGGCGTCCATTTGATGTAAGCCGTATCCCCGATCTGGAAAGAAAGATTGGCGGTGTTAGGATAAAGCAGGGTGAGTTTAGGCTCCACAGAGAAATTGTATTCGGACGCGCCGGCGGTACCCAAAACAAGATCTTCATCCCCATCCAACCCTACCATTATCTTGTTAGTAGTTCCCATCTGGGCAGCGGTAGGCGTCCAGGAAAGTGAATATGTCCCGGCTCCGGTGATCTGTTTTGTCCCGATGAGCGTGGGATAACTGGTGCCGCCGTTCATTGACAACCGGACATTGACCGTCTTCGGGCTGGCCAAAGAACCAACGCTTCCGGTAACGTTCCAGGTAATAGTAACAGGAACTCCGACATAAAGGACACTGCCGGCTTCACCTCCGGGGCTGGTAACGCTGATATCGCCCTTGATCTTAAAATTAACATCGCTGTCATCCAGGATAACAGTCGGCCGGCTGAAATCCCTGACCCTGATCTTTACCGTATCGCTCAGATCATCCGGTATATTGGTCCAGGTCCAGTTATAAGGGTAACTGCCGGCTTCCGCGCCGGTAGTCCCTTCGCCTGCCGGAGTGATCAAGGTCCAGTCTGTTCCGTTCTTGCTGTATAGGACTTCGAATTTCTCCACAGTGCCGTTGACTGTCCAGCCTATTTGCTCGTTTGTTCCTGAACGGAAAACAAGCGCGGTGTTAGGCCTGCCTACGGTGATCACCTGGCGGATCTCAAAGGCTTCTTCGGATTGATCGTAAATATAATCGTTGAATTTAACCCCGCCTACCTCTTTAGCGCTTTCGATCTTGACCAGATTAGTAGTCCCGGCAGGGGCAGTGACCGGGTTCCAGGTCCAGGAACCTGTGCCGCCGGTTCCCAGAGCTACTCCTGAAGCTAAAGTTTCCCAGGTGCCTCCACTGTTCCGGGAAAGCTTCACATTCACCGTTCCTATATTATCCCCGGTATAATTCCAGGTAATAGTCTGCGAGGCGCCCGCTTCCCAGGCCACATTGGTATTCGGATAAGTAACATCCAAAGAACCGCCTATAGTAAAGGCGTTTTCGGATTGATCGGTTATCTCGGGATATTCGTTACTGGTGATCTTGACCTTGGCAGTGGCTGTACCGGTTACCGGAGGCAGAACCACCCAGGATTTGTTATAATTTGTATCCGAAGTATTATCCTTATAATTACATACAGCCGAGGCGGCGATCTCTACCGGCCAGGTATCGCCGTTATCCCGGGACAATTTGATGTTCACGCCCTTGGTACGGAAATCCTCATCACCTTTGTAAGTCCACTGCACGTACTTGGTATCCCCGGAATTCCAGGTGATCCCGGAAGAATTCGGCTCAACCAGGGTTATCGAGCCGTTGACCGTGATATTCGAGACAGACTCAGCGTAAACCTTGTTAGTGTATCCAGTAGGGCTGTCCTGCTCTATCCGGATCTTAATGGTATTGCTTAAAGGCAATGGATTAGTACCCCAATTCAAAGGATATGTCCCATCACCGGCTGCGACACCGGTGGCTATGGTATTGGTATATCCGCCGCTGCCGGAGTTAGTATCATATTTGATGGTTAAGGTCTTAGCCGGGTTGGAAGTATTTCCGTAATAAGTCCAGGTTATGGGGAAAGAATCGCTGTAAGTGACGGTCCCGCCGTTAGCCGTGCCGGTAAGCTCCAGTTTGCCCATGATCTCGAAATTAACGTCCGAGGCGTCGGAAGAATACTTACAGGCTGCGTCTGTTGGGCCGCCTCCTGCGGTTATGAAAGCCTGATCCACCACCTTTATCTTCATTGTCGTGCCGATAACTGTTCCATCTGAGGCGGATGGGGTCCAGTTATAGGTGGAAGTCCCTGAAGAGCTGTTCGTCACTCCGGTAGCAACAGTGATCGGATAAGTAGAGCCGCCGTCATTGGAAAGATAAATATTCACAGTAGATATGCTTGAAGGCGCATACCAGCTGATCTCTTGAGACTCCCCGCATTTCCAGGTGACCGCTGTGTTAGGCGAGATCACCTTCATCGGTTCGAGCAAAACAGCGAAGTAATCGATAACTGAGGTATAAGAGTTGTCGCCTTTGGACACCCTGACTGCGGTAGTGCTGGGGAAATCAATAGCGGCCATAAACCGGTCCGGCGCTGAACTGGTACCGCTGGAGTCCAGGGAAAGCAGGGCGAAACGCCAGTCCGCGTCATAGGTTTCGGACAGGTTGAAGTTTTCATTGTACAGAGCGTCGGAAGTGGCGTTGATGGTCGCGGCGCCGTTCTCGGCAGAACCCAAAGTGCCCAATTCCACGCAGTAATAATAGATGGTCGTGCTTCCGCCGGATGATCTTTTATTAAACCCCACGCTCATGTCTGAAACGATCGAACCCCGCCATTGCTGGTCGCAGCTGTAGTCGGAGTTGGTCATTCCGAAGACCAGGAAAGACTTGGAGCGGTCCACCTCATTAGACAACGATCCGGTAACCATAAAATCCGTGCTGGCAGCGGTAAGCGAGCCGTACTGCACTGTGGAGTCATCTTTTAATTTGACCACAAAGGTCCAAACCTCGCAGGCAGTCTCGTTCACTGTGCCGCTGGCATACCTGGATATAATCAATTGGTCTGCTGTAGGGGAGTCATTATAAACCACCTGAGTAGTAAAAAGGCCATGTATGATATAGTTGGCTGTAGTGGTGTTTACTTTGGTGGCGCGGGAAATGGCAAAGGTCTTTCCCGCGGTAAAATCTATATCCCCGGAAAGGGCTACTGTCTGGCTGGTGACGTTTGAACCAAAAACTGTTTCCTTATATTCCACTTCAAACATGTCGGATTCGATGACCGAATACCTGATCATCTGCCTGGCGCTGGAGCTATCCGCGGTATTCCTCTGGAACTGGATTATCCTGTTAGTCCCGTCCGTAGGATCGAACCTGGCAGCGAAAAGGTCAGATGCCGGGCTGGCAGTGTTAGTATAATAGGTAAAGACTATGAACGCCCTGCTCTTGTCCACCGCCTCCGGCAAGGTCACAGTTATCGGGTTTGCTGTGGTAACTGCCGAGACCTCTCCTGACTGTATCTTGGTGCGGGCAAAGGCGTCCGCGGGGCAGAAAACGGATAAAAACGCGAACGCGGCAAAGGCAAGGCAGGCCAAAACGGACAACCTGCGGGATATCCGCTCTTTCATTGAACCGCCTGGAACCATACGTTTCCGGGATTCTGTTTTATTTTTCATCTTTAGCCTTCCTTGTTATCACGTCCGCGTACAGGACACTTGAGACAGCCCTGTACTCAGCGAGCATATCCTCTATAACCACGTCAGGATCAAGTTCAAATTGCATAAAGAACATCTCGGATGACTCAACGAATTCCTTATCCGGGGCCAACGCGACTACCTTGGTGTCCTCGCGGGGAAATATCTTGGTCAAGTCCACCTTTGTTTCTTTGGGCTTCACCGAACCAGTGGTCTTAAGCCCCTTTAATTGCAACGGCGCGTCCGCGTCTTTTTTTTCTTTCACTTCATATATCTTTTCAACAGACACAACGTTATATTTTTTATTCAAGGCCCGCAGGTCCGAAGAACGGAACCTCACACCGGATACCGGTATACGCGCGACCTCGCCTGAAGTCATAACAATTATCCCCGGATCAAGCTTTATCAATATTTCCTTTTTGACCAAACCGGAAGCTGTTGTCTCGGAGTTTTCCGCGGCGGACGAAACAACCGCTAACCCACACAAGAATATTGCGCAGGCTATTACTATTGCCGCGAACCTGTTTTTCGATCTGACGTTAGCCATCTCAAGCCTCCTTGAGGTTTTATTGCTTGCTGTAACCGGTGCTCACAAATGAAAAATCCTGCGGCTCTTTTCCGTCCTGCCTCAGGCTCAATGTCCCCCGCAACTTTCCATTTTCCATTTCCCCGCGCCAGGAGGCGATCCCCCCTGAAACGCTCTGCATGGTCTCCCAGGTCAACTTACCGTCACTCTCAATAGTCTGGGAATAATTCGAATCGTTAAAGCCTAAGGAAATAAGTTTTAAAGAAAGAAACTTGCCATTACGGAAACTTAACGTATCTGAATCCTCTTTGCCTCCGCTGACAGGGACAAGCCGGACCTCCCACTGGGCCGACCTTAACTCTTCGGAGATCCTGTTCTCGCGCTTTTGGGATTCGGATCTATCCGCTTCCTTGGTCATGGTCTCGAGTTTTTTGATCTGTTTATTCGTTTCACTGAGGTCCTTCTTGACCGATAAGAGATAAATACCGCCGGACGCGGCTGTAACGATCAATATTGCCCCGGCTGTAACAAAAAACAAGCGGTAATTCTTCCGGCCGTTAACCTCGTATTTCTGGGCCGGGACCTGCGCCTGGTAAGCCTGCACTTCAGACCTTACCCGGCTGACGAAATCTTCACTGCCCAGGACCCCTCCGCGGTTTATCCTCTTATGTATGAATTCCCGTTCATCCACAGAAAGCCCGCTCACGAAATCCGCGTAACCCTGGTTCTTCAATAAACCCAAAGCCTCTTCCATCGCGGCTTTCATAAAGCCCGGGCCGCTTTGCCCCATCCGGTCATCATTCAGATAAAGCTGATAACTGCTGTAAGGGTATTCTCTGGCATTTGAGGTAAGATTGAGCGTTTCAGGATTTAAATGTAAATACGCGGTCATTTTCAAAAGATAGCTGTCCTTTTCCACCATCGCCGATTTGAACCTCTCGCGGAACAAATGGCCTTTGCGGACGTAACGGCTGTTGAAATATTTGGTGTAGTTATTATTCAATCCGCGCATGAAATCAGACATTTCAGCTGAACGGTTAGTTTGGGGAGTAATATCCTTGGCGGGTTTCTCCATTTCCAGAAGCAAATGTAAATGATCAGGCATAAGGCAATAAGCGAATATTTTTATGCCATACTGCTCCTGATATTTGTTTAATAGCTCTAGAAACATATCATAGTCCTGTTTATCTTTGAATATATGCTCATTATGCTCCGCCCTGCAAGTTACAAAATATATTGCGTTTTCTATGTAAATCCTGGGCAACCTGGGCATTTTTTCTTTTTTCCGGCACTTTTTTACGGATTTTTCAACTTAGTGCCTGGCACTTTCAAGTTTTTCAAAAAAAAATCTCAGGCAGACTATTAATCTCCTGAGATGATCTAGAAATTTCGGCAGTCTGCCTGTCCCGGAAAAATACCGGGACGCTTGACTTTGCGCCCCCAAGTTACCTTGAGTTTGCCCTTTCGATTTTCCACTACTTTACTACTTGTCAGAACAAAGTATAACATGTCCCCTTTCTTCTGTCAAGCCGCGATCTATATAAAGCATTGCACGATTTTATATGATGAAGGATTTAATGAATTTTCCAAAAACATTATCTTATATAAACGCAGCCAAGTCAAGTATTTTATGATATTTTCTCGAGCAGAAAACAGTAAAACCCGCCGATGTCTTAACTTGATCCCCAGCGCGGGAAACAGATATAATATCCCGCGGCAGGAAAGCGTTAATGATCATATTCACCGCCCATAATCATTATAACTCTAGTCTATGATCCCCCATATCATAAGGGGATATCCGAGAATATCCCCTGTTTAACGCATATAGCTGAGTTAAATGGCCGCCACATCACTTTAACAGGTTCAAAAGTGCTTTATTTATAATAACTTACATATTAAACCTTAGGATGGTTTTAGAATACCTCAGGGATAAGATCGGAGGGTTTTTCAGGATTTATCTCGCATCCAGCCGCTGCGCCTGCGTTTACCCACGACAATAATAGTGGCGATCACGCCGAAAATTATGGCCGCCTGGCATAAAGACAACAGACCTTCGAGGATCGAATCATTGCTTACCATAAAACCGGCTATGCCCAAAGAAGCGGTAATGAAATAAATAAATATCACGGCCCAAAACGGGCTCAAACCGATATCGACCAGGTAATGATGAAAGTGGTCCTTGCCTCCGTATTGCAGCCACTGCAATATTGTCTTGACCTTTCCATCCCTGATCCGCATTATCGTAGTGAAGATCATATCAAAAATAGGCACGCCTAATACCAATACCGGGATGAACAATCTCACCAGGTTATCCTGGGCCCAATGCCCTTCTATGCTCAGGCAGGCAAGGGTAAATCCCAACAGCGTGCTTCCCGCTTCGCCCAGGAATATTTTTTCTTTGCGGAAATTGTAAGGCAGGAATCCCAGGCAGCCGCCGATCAAAGCTACGGCTAATAATCCGGCGGGGAACTGGCCGCTGTTATAAAGTATCGCCCCGAAGAAAAAAAGGTTTATCACCGCGGACCCTGCGGCCAGGCCGTCCAGGCCATCCAGGTAATTATAGGCATTGGTAACCCCGATTATCCAGATACAGGTGATCAGTATCTCCGCGATATTCCCCAGGAGAGTCTCGGGCATAAAACTTACGCGGATCCCGTTCGATATGACGATAACCGCGGCTATCAGCTGCAGTATGAACCTGGTCTGGGCTTTCAACCCGCGGATATCCTCCACCAAACCGATAAGAAAGATCATCGAGGCGCCGATAAGTATTATCAGGAAAGATCTCAGGTCGGCGGCGTAAAAGATCAACCCGATTATCAACCCCAGAAAAACCCCCACCCCGCCTAATAAAGGAGTGACCTGTTTATGCACTTTCCTGCCGCCCGGATAATCGACGATCTCGAACCGCAGGGCCAGTTTGCGCAAGATCGGGATGGCGAAATAAGTGACCAAAAGGGATATGGCGAAAACAATAAAAGTTTTCATTTTTATTTTATCTCGCGCAGCAACCGCACCGCCTTAAAGCCTTCGGCGTATTTTACCCTGCCCTGGAATCCCCGGAAGTTAGCGCATGACTGCACGCTCTCCAGTATGCTCAAATTCTCCACTTTGGTCCTGTTCACCTGGGAGGCATGGATGCCTAATAAATGGAGCTTATTATCCAACACGTCTTTTATATCCACGAAGATGTCCGGCTCAAAATGCTGGGTGCTGGGGACCTCATAAAACAGGACTTCCCGGATATACCTGCTCGCGGAAACCGCGGCTTGGGCTGCTGCCCGGTGGTCCTGATGCACATCCGCCCAGAAATTAAGGAAGACCACATCCGGTTTTACTTTATGGATGATGTCATCGATCTTGACTATCAGTTCGCGGTTACCGGTCAATTCCGTATCCCGGCAATTACCCCAGAAAAGCTCTTTGGCGCCCATATATTTTGCCGCTTCCTCCTGCTCAACGCGCCGGACATTCGGATCGCCGCCAAAGCTGCCGTCGGTCAACACAAGAAGAAAAACCTGGTTGCCTGCCTGGACGTATTTGATCAAAGTCCCTCCGCAGCCGAATTCTATATCATCAGGATGCGGGCCGATCGCCAGTATATTCATTGGACACCTCCATAAAAAGATTAACCGATCTTCAGGATATTCTTGCTATTCGGACCTTCGTTGAACAAAAGGTCTATGACCGACATATAAGGTAAAAAGTTTTCTTCCTGAGACAAAACCCGTTGATTATAAAAAGGATGCGTGAATTCCTGGTACACGAGCTTTACCCCTGCCTGCCGGAACTTATCCTCTTCCAGATACTGCCTGCCTCCGCTGCCCGAAAGATAAGTATCGGCTTTAAGCTTTCGGCAGATCTCAAGTATACGGTCGGTTTTCTGGCTGTGGATGTCCAGATCGGTATCCTGGTAAAGTTTCCCGGACAGTCCCAGCTCAGACAGGATATATTTTATTATCTCTGTATTTAACCGAGCCAGGCTTTCAAAACGCGTATTGTATATATTTTCAAAAAACGGGAAATAGCGCTCAAAGAAAACCGTCTTTCCGTAACAGGTTTTCAAACTTTGGCTGTGTTTCCTCTGCCAGGCAGAGCTGTTATCAATGCGCACTTCAGAGATCTTCTGCCTGCCCAGCCCCTTGGTCACTACCGGCACTGTAAGCCATATCCAGCCGGTCTTTGTCCGTATTTTATTGCGGTTCTGGAATTCCCGGTCTTTATACTGGACTTCATTTAAAAAAACAAAACCGTCGCTTTTAGCGATCTTATCAAAATACCCCAGCCAGGGAATGTATTGCGGTTGATGCACGGATAAAATCATTGTTTCCTTACAAAAATAGGATTGGTGATCAACCGGCTGTCCGCGGACTCGACCTCTAAACGGTAATAACCAAACCCTGCCGGATCATCATCCGGAACGGAAAGATCAAAAGCTTCAGCCGCCTCGAACGTCCGGAACACCTGCCCGTTCTTAATCAATTTTATCTTAAAAGCCCCCGGCTGTCCACGCAAAAAAGCCCCATTAATCTTTATCAACAAGTCCCCCCGCAGGGGCAATTCTTCGCCTATTATTTTTTCCGTCCCGGTACCTGTATCCTGCGCGCTGAAGTTGCTCAGATAAATATCCTGGGCCAACTTTCCGCTTACCACATAAGAACGCCCGTTTTTAAGAGCGTTATAAACTTCCTTCTTATTTATTTCCGGGACCAGCAATACCATTTTTAAAGCCTTAAGCTGCCGGCCGATGTCTCCGCTCGCGTCGATCCCCAATGTGCCGATCGCCCAAACCGGTTTACTCCTTTGCCCTTCGCAATATTGGCTCAAAGCAATATCCCACAAACCTCCGGGCCGTCCTACTTTCCGGTATCCTTCGTAGAATACGGCGAAACCCGTATAGTCTTTTGTCCGCAGAAGGTCCGCGGAATATTCCGCGGTTTCAATATTCACCACCCCGGACTTATCGAGGTTAGGCGCCTCCGGATGCAGCCAATAAGTCAACCCTTCATGGCGGTTGGCGTAATTTATGAAATTCTGATACGGCAATATACCTTGATCCCCGTGATATTGGTCAAACAGATAACTCCTGAAAGGAAAATTATTGGCCAGGAATATGAAGCTTACCGCGACCAGCGCCAGCCCGGCCTTGCGCCAGCCCGGAGAAACCGGGCCGAGCTTTCTTCCATACGCGTCTTTATAATCATAGGCTTTTTTGTTCAAACAGGCCAATCCTGATAACGTGACTAATAAAGGCCAGAATAAGAACAGGTCCCTGAAGCTTACACGCAGGCTTAAGCCTTTTTTATTGCCGGCTATCGGCAACCGGCTGTAATCCCCGGCATCCTCCAGCCCCACAGTAAGAATATGTTTATGCCAGGCCTTTAAAGCGAAATTCTTCTTAAAAACAGACCCTTCCCAGAAATAGAACGGCGCTGATTCTATGCCGGCCAATATGACCATATCCGGATTCCTGTCCCTGATCCGCTTTACCTGGCCGAGATACCTTTTGATACCGTATTTAAATATCGAACCGGTCTCTACCCGTTTCTTGACTATGTTTCGCAGCGGCCATATCCCATACTCCCAGCGCATCAGATCACGCTCAGCGGTAACCACGACCTTAACCCCGTTATCCCGGGCAGCGGATACGATCCCCTGGAGGGTATATTTACCGTCGCTGATCTGGGAAGCTGCCTGTATAGCAGCGGGGACCTGGATATAATCCCGGGCAAAAGCTATATTGCCGCAAATAATAAATAATAACGTCAATAAGACCCTACAACCGGACATGCTTTTCTCCTATAACCTCTTTATACATCCGCGTTACCTTATCAAGCATAGCGTCCGCCGTAAACCTGCCCCTGCACCAGGCAGAAGCGGATCCTGACATAGCCCGCCTCAGCGCAGGATCATCCAACAATTTAAGCATTGCCTTAGCCAGCGCGTCCGGGTCAGCCGGCCGCACTAATAACCCGGTCTGACCGTCCTTTACCACCTCGGGGATACCGCCGACATCGCTGGCGATAACAGGTATGCCCAGCGATTGCGCTTCGATCAGGACTATTCCCACCGCCTCATTCAAAGAAGGCAATACCAGCATATCCATCGCGGACATGACCCCCGGCACATTCTCCTGCCAGCCCAAAAAAACTATCCGCTCGCGTAACCCCCAGGAAGACACATCATCCTCCAATTCCCGGCGCAAACTGCCTTCACCGGTTAAAATAAATCTCACGTCCTCCCGTTCCTCCAGGATCTTCTTCGCCGCTTTTATGAAATATTGCGGCCCCTTGACCGGCTCTAATCTACCGACAAAACCCGCGACCAGGCAATTCCCGGATATGCCCAGGTTTTCCCTCGCGGATATACTATCCTTACTATCCGGCTCAAACCCCGACAGATCCAGGCCCTGGTTGATCAAAACTAATTTATCCCGGTTGGCAACGCGGTATTTTATATGATCGCTCTTCTCTAACTCGGTCAGGACCATTATCTTGTCGGTAAAGCGGCTGAGGAGTTTTTCTATTGTCCTGATTAGACCGGAAAAGAAGGCGTTGAAATATCCGTAAAAATTGTGGCCGTGAGGAGTATGAATTATCACCGGGACCCCGGCGAGAAAAGCGGCCAGCCTTGCCAGGGCGCCGGCCTTAGCCGTGTGAGTGTGCACTACATCAAAACCGGTCTCGCGGAAGATCCGGTAAAGTTTAATGAACGCCGCTATGTCGTCAAACGGGGAGATATCCCTTTTTAACTGCTTTATGACAGTAACCTTTCCCTTGAACTCTTCCAGGAATACCCTGGTCTTAGCCGAAGCATGCCCGGTCTTCCCGATGATCAAACTTACATCGAATACAGCCGGATCAAGCCCGCGGCAAAGTACGCGCAGTATATCCGGAGACCCTCCCCAATCCATTCTGGTGATGACCTGGCAGATTTTTATTTTTCTCATCTTATTAATACCTGTACAATTCCGTGCAGCGGCCGCACGCGGGGAATATTTTATTCGCCTTCAATATCCGGCGGAAATGTTCAGCCCGGCTGTTATTCCAGAGTTTTATCAGGCTTTCCTTTTTGACATTACCGAAAGAATAGGTGAGGTTCAAACATGGCCTGAGCTCGCCGTCAGGAAAGACATAAGCTGAAAGCCACGGGCTGAGGCAGCGGCAGTTCGACGCGGGAGGCCGGTAACAGGCATTATTGTAATAATCCGAAAGCTCGGCCGCTGAGAAATTAGGATAGAAATCAACGCTGAAGCCGTGTTTTTGCCTGAGGATCTCCTTCTCTTTCGCAACCAGATATTGAGGGTCTATCCCCGGCTCAAAAACAAAGCCTTCCCAATCCCGGGAAGAACAGCCGAGCAGCTCATCACAGGCCTTTTGCCTGCCGAGCATCTCCCGGCTCAGGAATATCAGATTGTGAAAGGTCAACGAACTTGCCTTGGCCCGCTTCGCCACTTCCAGCATCTCTTCCAGATGCCGGTAATTATACCTGGTGATCGTGCATTGCAGGTTTATCAAAGGCCGCCTGACGGCGAAGCCGGTTTTGACAGAATTTATCTTTTGCAGCCCTTCCATGATCCGGTCGAATAAACCCGGCATGCCGCGTATCTCATCGTGCAATTTACCCGCGCCGTCCAAAGAAAGGTTCAATTCATCCAGGCCCGCTTCCACTATCCCTTCGGCGAATTCCGCCAAAAGCGAACCGTTGGTGATCATCAGACAATGCCGGCCTTTCTGTTTGATATACTGGATCAACTCCACGCAACCCGGGAATAAAAGCGGCTCTCCGCCGAACAAGGTGATATTCGGCTTAAAATAAGCCGAGTCATCGACTATTTTCTTTAATTCCGGCAATCCGAGCTCCTGGCTTAAAACACCCTGCTCCTGTTTTCTGGTAACTCCGCCCTCGCCCCACTGTCCGCACATCCGGCAGCGCAAATTACAGCGGTAAGTTAAAAACAGGGTTATGGCCTCAGGCAGGCTGCTTTTGCCCGCGGAAAACCGGTAAGCCAGATATGCCTTAGAGCGTTTAGCCAGGACATTGAACGCGTATAACGGCTGCCTGGCTGTCTTAGCGCAAAATCTCTTTAAATTCCTCCAAGGGATCATTTTATTATTACCTCGATCATCTTTTCCATATCCCCCCGCTTCAATGACGGATACGCCGGCAAGGTCAACAGATGCCCGGACAGGTAATTTGCGTTAGGGAAATCCGCCTTCCGATATCCCAGATCGAACATATGGTGCAAGGGCATATTATACATCCGCGAACTCTCGATGCCGGCATCCCATAATTCCTTCTGTTTGCGTTCAAGGGACCGGGCGTTCTTGAATAACACCGGTAAACGGTTAAAAACCGGATAACTATCCCCGGAGATCTCAGGCAACAGCAGGTCATCCCGGCCCTGCAATCCATTGATGATAAAAATGCCGTTGTTATGCCTTGCGGAGAAACCCCTCTGACAGCCGGCAAGCCGGATAGAACCCAGCCTTTCCTGGAAAGCGCTTAATCCGGAAACCTCAAAATCTTTGGCCGGGGCGTTATCTTTAAAACAAGCTATCAGCGGATATCCTAATCCGTAAACAAGCGGATCGGTAAACAACGCAGAGGCCGCCATCTTTAATAACAGGATGGATTCGCCTAACAATCCCGGCTTTTTCAACCCTTCAGTCATGGGCTGCAGGCCTGCCGCTATAGCTCCATTGCCGGTAAAAACGCATCCCCCGGAAGAAAGAGAAAGATTCTTCCCCCGGTTAAAACTGAAAAAACCCGCGTCACTGAAACAACCGACAGGTCGGTCATCCACCTTAGCGCCCATTGCCTGCGCGCAGTCTTCGAGCAAAAAACCCCTTTGCGGAATCATCTTTTTAAACCCGGAGATATCCCGGATAGGTATGCCGAACATATGCACCGCCAGCACCGCCAGTGTACCTCCCGAAATCGCCGCGGATAAAGCGGGCCTGTCCATATTAAAATCCTTTAAAGAAACATCGCATAACACCGGTTTCAATCCCGCTTTTCTGACCGCGGTAATAAGACTGCCCGCGGTATAAGCCGGCAAGACCACTTCTTTCCCAGGGGAGATCCCTTGTAAAGCCTTTAAAAGCAGATAAAAAGCAGTTAAGCCGGAATTGACCGGATAGATATATTTAGCATGCGTCATCCCGGACAGGGCGGAAATGAAATCTTGCGCCTCGCTGCTGTTACGCGCCGGCTTAAACCCGGAATAAATATCAAAGGCGCTGATGTCCGGACGGATAATCGGCATTTTTCTGATCATCTTTTCCCCACTTTCATCACTATAATAGGCGCCCAGGATTTAAAAGGGAAACCTATCGTCTTTTCATCAACCACTTTAAAACCCAATTCCTTTAATACTCCTTTTATCTGTGCGGGATAATAGGTATTTAAGAACTGGCCTTTAACTGTCCCGTCATAATAAGGGGCCAGCTTATACTTAAGCCTGAGCAATTGGTTCAGGGAATTGCGGAAATCAAAGATCAGATACCCCTGTTTCTTGCAAACCCTGGACATAGCCTGTAATAATCGCCTTACGGTTTCAATAGATTCAACTATATAGAAAACATTTATGCAAACCACGCTATCGAAATAATCATCAGGAAAACCGATCGTTTCCCCCTGCTGAACCTGCAAGCTGATACCCTCCAGCCCTTTTTCCCGGAATCTTTCCTTAGCCCTCTCTATTCTTCCGGGATTAATATCCACTCCATAAAGCCTGGCGCCGGGGTTACTCGACGCGAGCTGCGACAAAAACAAACCTTCACCGCAGCCCACTTCCAGGATGGTCCCTTCTTTTAAACCTTTGCAGTATAAAAGCGCCTGCTGCCTGACCAGGCTTTGCCAATGGCCGCCGGAATGCTCGAACCTTTCATCTGCCCGGGAAGTCAGGCTATGCAGCCAGTAATACAGTTTTTTTATCATCTCTGCCCCAGGATCTTTATTGCCGCTTCGGCTACGGCATCCGGATGGATAGCCGTGAAACAACTCCGCGACTTGCACCCGGAATAATAACAAGGCCCGCACGCGGGATATGAATAAAACACCGCCGCCTTATCTGAAATATGCCGGGGATCGAACCTGACCAGGTCTCCCGGCCCGAATAATGCGATCTGCGGCACATCCAGCACCGAAGCGATATGCATTGGGCCGGTATCGTTGGTAATATACAGGTTGCATCTTTTTATCAAAGCCGCCAGTTGTTTAATGGTGGTTTTTCCGGCGAGGTTCACCACCCCTGGCCCTGCCAGCTTATTCAAACGCATGATCGCCGGTTCTGTCCCTTTAAAACCGGTTATGACTATTTTACAGCCGGTCTTTTCCCGCAGGGAATTTATCAACGCGGCGAAATTATCCGCCGGCCAACGCCTTGATAAAAGAGGCGTGGAAGGATTGACCCCGACCAGGATATCCGCGTCATTGATCCCGTATCCGGACAAAAGCCCTCGGATATAATCGTTATCCCGGCTGGAAATACTGATATGCGGCCGCCGGTATTGCGGCTCTATACCCAAAGCCTTTATTGTGTTCAGGTCGTATTGATATTCCGGGATACTGCCCTTCATGGTCTCCGGTATCTTGATATCGAAGAAAAATCCCCGGCCGGCCGTATTGCGCCCGATCTTGCAGCCGGCTTTAAGCATATAAAAAATAACCGCCATCTTCAAGGCGCTGACCCAGGAATGGATGCTGCGCATGTTCAAAGCCAGATCGAATTTCCGCTGACGCAGCGAAAACAATGTCCTGATCGTCCGTATTATCCGAAAATCGAAAAGCACTACTTCATCGATACATGCGCAATCCCCGGCGACCTGCGCGGTCCGCGGTATGCACCATAGGACGATGCGCGCGCCACGGTAAAACCCGCGTAAGGCGAAAAGCGCCGGTTCCGAAAGAAGAAAATCGCCCAAACCGCCGAAATTAACTATCAGGATATTACGCACGTCCTGAGGATCTGGGAGCTTTGTTTTGTTATTATTCATAAAACCTTATAGTTTACCGGCTTTCCCGATCAAGACCCCGGCCGCGTCTTCCATCTCTTTTACCGTGATCAGCCCCATGCATTCGTGCCTGGAGCAGGCCGCCTTATTGCACGGGCTGCAGGCCAAATCCCGTCGTATAACTATATTCCGCTCTCCGGCGGGATGCCAGAGATGCGGCGCAGTCGGCCCCATGGTAGAGACTGTAGGTACGCCTAAAGCCGCGGCAATATGCAACGGCCCGGAATTATTGCAGATCAAAAGATCCATTTTGGATATAAGCGCGGCCAGTTTATTCAAAGGCAAACCAACCGCCAGGACCGGGCGCAGCGCCGACAAAGACGCCAGTCCTTCCACAGATCCGCGCTCCTGGGCGCTTCCGATCAAAACGATCCTGGCTTTATGCTTATCGCTGACCCTTTGCGCCAGTATGGCGAAATTCTTGATATCCCAGCGCTGGCTGGGGAATTTCCCGCCGGCCGCAATTCCCACGACAAGTTCGCCTTCATTTATCCCCGCGCTTTTAATAAGATCTGCGGCAAAAACCTTATCTTCCTCCGACAAAAATATCCGCGGCAAGGCATCCGCGGGAAATCCACTGTCGCGCCGGGCTAAAACAGCTATCGCTCTGATAAGATCAAGCAGATATTCGTGCATTTTCTTCCCGCCTGGCTCGGGTTTAAGCGCGATGTTAAAGATCCTGCCCCTGCCCGCGATATCAAAACCGGCGGTCAGGCCGGAACGGCTGAAAAAAGCGATCAACGCGGTCTTAAGCGTATAATCCATGAGCGGATCGACCATCAGGGAAAACCTCTCTTTACGCAGGGCGCGTATAGTCAGCCAAAAACCGCGGTACGCAAGTAACCGGTCTATCCCGGGGGTGTTTTTTAAAAGCGGCAGTATTGAAGCGGGAGCAACCACGGTCAGCTGCGCTGCGGGAAATACCGCCTTTAAAGACCGGATCGCCGGCAAAGACGCCACCATGTCGCCTATGCGGTCAACCCGGATCATTGTTATGGACCTTATCTGATCAGGCTGGATCTGCGTCGGTTTACCGGGTTTAAAAAGTAAACCCATGAACATCCCGCGCAGCCGAAGATACCCTTCTTTCAATAAATACCTTACGCTCATTCCGTCCTTTTAGCGGCGTTCCCGCGCATACTCCCGAAAACATTGGATAAAAAATACCTGCCGATCAGAAAGATCATCCGCAGCCCCAAATGAACCGCCTTTGCCTTGGTCCCGGTTATGGTTGACCTGCCGCCGCGCGCGCTGTAATTTACCGGGATCTCAATGAACCTGAACCGCAGGATCGCCATCCAAAGAATAAACTCACAATTGAACCGGGAATCCCGGACGCGGAACTTATCTTTCAGCTTATCATATGCCGCCCGGTTGATAAGCTTCATTGTGCAGCCCATATCAGTCAGCTGCGAGGTGTTAAAAAGGAATTCCAGGAGTTTAGCCACTAGGAAATTGCCCCAGCGCAGTAAAAAATCCATATTCGCGCCCTGCCAGATCAGCTCGCGGGTAGTCCTGGTCCCCATAACCACCTCAAAGTCATCGGCGTAAGCCAGCAATTTGATGATATCCTTTCCTTTGAACGTCCCGTCAGGCTCAGCCACTACCAGCAATTCACCTTTAGCCTGGCTTAACCCCTGCTGGATAGCCCAGCCATACCCCTGCCGTTTCTCGTATACTATACGGGCGCCGGCCTTGGCCGCCTCTTCGTCCGTGCCTGGCTCGGCGTTATTATTACAGACCACCACTTCATCCACGAATCCGCAAGCGCAAAATTCCTCAATGACCCTGCGGATAACATCGCGTTCGGTATAAGTAGGCAGAATTAACGATACGGTCTTGTCTTTCCACATGATAACGCTCCTATTTCCTCAACCACACAGTATACGAGCCTATTTGAGAAGCGGTAAAACCATTCTCCAGGAATTCCCGCACTGAACCCTGATTAAAAATATTCCGGTATTGGCTCAGGCTGTTGCCGGTAACCCCGTAAACCAGGCAGTTTATTTTGTGCTCTTTCATAGCCCGGATGAACATATCGCTTCCCCTTAGATCTTTATTCAAAACATAAGAAAGCAGATTTTCGTTCGCCAGCCATTTTATCTCCGTCGGAGCGATTATCGGTTCAGCGGCATCGCTGTTGGCCCGCACAAAAGCCGCTGTTTCCCTTACCCCTTTCGCGCCGTAGCAATAAACCGTATTATACCCGGCGTTCGCCTGGACGAAAGACAAAGCCATATTCGAGCCGGCCATAGTCAATAATAAAACCGTTAACCAGGGATGGTTTACTTTGCGCGCCAGGAACAAATAGGCCACAGGCAAAGCCGCGATGATCAATAAAAAACGGGCCGCCTCCTTAAACAGCACCTGCCTGGCCATTAAGCCGTTGCTCAGGATAAAAGCCTCTTTAAGCCGGTAATTTATCCCGTACAATGGATCGCCTACCACGAAAATATTATAGAGCATAAGCCCGGACGCGCAAATGAATAAAACCGGCATCTCTTCTTTCTTAAAACTCAGTTTCTCCGATAAAAACCATCCGATAAATATGCAAAGTACCGGAATTACAGCGGCATGGTACTTGGGGAAACTGTGCGTGACCCCTCCGACAAAAAGATAAATAACCCCGGAGGCGATCCCGTACACCGCCAATTGCCCGGCTGGCAGCGGCTCATCCCGGCCGCCGCCCTGCTTAAAAAACGCGGTCAGGGAAACAACCGAGAGGATAATGAACGACGGCGATGCCCAGACCAGCACAGACCAGGCATTCCGGGCAAAACCATCCCACCCTTGTAGACTTGATGCTTCGGCACGAAAACGGGTCAATACCGATAACGGGACAAATAAGACATCCCCGGGATCACGGGCATTGGACCAGCAGTAAACAAACCAGGCTGCGGAAAATAAGATTACCGCGCAGCAGCTTATCCGGATCAACTGTTTTGCTTTTTCCATCTCCCTTATGCTCAACAGATATGCCAGGAATGCCCCTACAATCAGCAAAGGAGTGGATAATTTAATGAACATCACCAGGGACAAAGATAAACCCAGTATAAGCATCTGTTTCACGGTCAATCCCGGATATTGCGCGCGGGAAATAAGCCAGATAAAGAACAAAGCCGCTGTGTTCAATATAGTGCCGTCCATATCGATCAAAAGCGAGCCCCGCTGCGCCAAAGGATTCAAAGCATAGATCAAACAAGCCCACAAACCCGCTGATCCGGCATTCCTGCCTTTCTTAAAAACTTCTCCGCAGATCAAATAGATCAGTATCAATGAAACCAGGAAACAGGATATCCCGAGCAGCCGGGCGGAAACCTCGTTGACGCCCAGCATCCTGCCTAATGCACCGATCGTCAGGACGAACCCTGGAGGATGCCATATCCCGAACAATTTATCCCCATGAGCCACAAAAAACGCGGTGATCCCTTTCTGGAATACCGCGCGCCCGGCCAGCATCAACCCTACCTCATCGCCCATCACCGGCTCTGTCCAGGAAGGCAGACTAAAGACCAGATACAATAAAAAACACGCGGCGATAAAGAAAAACGGCGATTGGAGAGTTTTTTTAGCCATTCAAGCCTTTCTTCCGGGCAAAAACCTCTATAACCGTGCCGTTAGCGCAAAAAATATTTACCGCCGATATAACTACAGTCAAAAGTGCGGCAAAAGGCAGCAAACCAACGATCAGGAATATTGTATATAGCCGCAGCAAAAAACCGGTGTTATACAAGATCGCGTCTCTTTTGAATATTTTGTGCAGCAGATTATGCTCTCCTCCCAAAAAATTAAAGAGGCTCTGGCTGATGAACGGTAAATTGTATTCCAAAGAATTATAGCTTATACCGGTGACCTGGAAGCCGTTGCTTTCGATCAACCGTATCAAGTTCTGCGCGCTGTACATATAATGGTGCCTGGGTAATTCCAGTCCTAACCAGTCTTTAAGGCTCATCCTGGCCTCGAGACTCCGCACATTCGGCACTGAAATGAACAAAAAACCGTTATCTTTCAAGATGGAACGCGTTTTTTTAAGCGCCCGGTCCGGCGCAGCGATATGCTCGAAGCTGTGCCAGAAAGTGACCGCGTCGAAATAATTACCCGGCAGATCAAGATCCGCGATATCCCCCGGGCAAAAACGTATATTCTCCTTTGTCCCTGCCGCGTCAAGCGCGTAAGCGGAGATATCCGCTCCCCAGCAATCCCAGCCTCTCCGGGCCATCATTTTGAGAAAAGACCCCTGGCCGCAGCCCACATCCAATATCGCGCCTTTCTTTATCTTTCTTTCGATCTTCCCGGCCCTTAAGCGCATAAATTTATCCATAAGAAAACGGAAAGCCGGAAAAACTATACCCCGCTTGCGGTTTGCCGCGTAGAAAGAGCCTTTATCGATATCCCGAAAATCGGTTTTTTCCGCAGCCGGATATAACCGGATCAAAGAACATCCCCGGCACTGGACCAGGCCGAACAATTTATCGCTGAGCATATCCACGCCTTTTGCCTTAAATAAAGGGGTGCCATCCCGGCAGCCGCAAACAACACAAGGCGCATATTGTCCTTCAACTAACATAATTTATAGCCCTTATTTGAAAGCACTTCCATATATACATCTTCCAGCCTGCGCGCCGCTTTTTCGGCGTTAAATTCCCGGCGGCAATAAAGGTATGCCTTTTCCGCCAGATCATTGCGCGCTCCGGTATCTTTTATCAAAGCGTTAACTTTTGCCGCCAGGTCATCCGGGTTTTTCTCCTGAAAGACCGCCCCGGCCCTTCCGTTATCGGTGACCATAAGAAAAGCGGGCACATTGCTCACGCAAACCGCCACTTTATTAGCCATTGCCTCGATCAGGGTATTACCGAACGACTCCCGGCATTCGCTCCGGGAAGGCTGGATCAATATATCAAAAGCCGGCATTATCGGATCGATATTATCCACGAACCCGGCGAACTTTATCTTTCCGGCGATATTATTCCGGACTGCCAGCGATTCCAGGCTCTCCCTTTCAGGGCCTTCACCGGCGACAAAAAACCTTACCTGCGGATTCTCAGCGATGATCGATTTGGCGGCGATAAAAACATCGCTGTAGCCTTTTTCCTTGATCAGCCTGCCCACCAGGCCTATAAGCAGGGTATCTTCGGAAAACCCAAGCTGTTTTTTTAAGACAGCCTTACGCTCATGATCCGGCAGCGGCCTCTTCGAGAAATCAACGCTGTTATGTATACACACTACCTTTCCCGGATCGATCCCCTGGCGCCGGATATAACTTTCCCTGGCTTCTTCGGATACCGCTATGACCTTATCCAGGCAATTATTAGTGACAATATGCCCCAGCTTGTGCAAAAAGAGCCGGACCGGCTTATCCTTAAGCCACCTGTGCTCCGGGTCATTCATATGCTCGGTCAGGATAATGGCCGGGACGCCGGTTATCCTGCCTGCCAGGCATATTAACGGGCCTACCCTGCCCATCCTGCCGTGCAGGACATGATATTTGTTCCGCCGCAGGATACCTACCAATTGCCATAGTATTTCCGGATCGCTTTTTACCCCGAATTCCAAAGGTAAATATTCTATCCCCGCGTTACGGATCCAGGAACTGAATTCACCGACAGGAGAAAACGCGCTGCTGACATGAAATCTGCTTTTATCTAAATTAGTCGATAGGGCGAATGAACTGCGGTTGGGGCCGGTCAATCCTCCGGAATGCGATACCGTTAATACCCGGATCGGAAGTTTTATTTTCTTGTCTTTTCTCATCAGCCGGAGGCTTTAGCCTTTCTTTGGATCTGCCGTAATTTCACCTGTTTCAAAAAAACGGTCAACCCGGTCAGGTAAGCGATCACTAAACCGGCGTACCCGTCTATGAACCCTTTTTGCAGGATAAACCTTTTAAAGGCCTGCGCGCAGGGCAAAAGGAATAACTTAACCGCCAGGTTCAGCGCTGTGATCCTTTCCCCTTTTTCCCAGGCCTGCTCAGCCAGGATACCGGAGTAACGGTCGACCTTAGCCAGATATTCCTTAAGATCAGAACAGGTATGATGGATTATCGGGTTCCTTAAATAACCGCAGCTTCCCAGAGGGGTTATAGCGTCATGTATATTCACCGGGAATACCACGCTATCCTTCTTGAACAGCCTTAACACATAAGCCGGGTACCAGCCGGATCCCCTGATCCACTTACCGAGAAGGATATTCCGGCGCGCGACATAGAACGAACTATGGCCCGGGTCACCGGACAATAATCCTGTTATCTCGGTTCTTAATTCCGGGCTTACCTCTTCGTCCGCGTCGACATAGAGGATCCATCCGCATCCCGCGTGTTGGGACGCGGTTATCCGGTCAGGCTCGCAAAAGCCTTTGGCGCTGACAGTAAAAACCTTATCCGTATATTCCCTGCAGATAGCCGCGGTATTATCCTGCGAATCCTGGTCAACTACAATTATCTCATCCGCCCATTTTAGCGAATCCAGGCATTTGCGGATCTTGGCGGATTCATTACGGACAACCAGTATGGCCGAGAGCTTGTCTTTATCCATATTTTTGTTTTATCAATTCCAGGTAAATATCCTGTATCTTCCGGGCGTGGGCCTCGATCTTAAAATAATCCTCTACGCGCGAGCGTCCGGCCTGACCCATCTTTTGGGCAAGGTCCGCGTGTTCGATCAAAAAAAGCGTTTTTTCGGCTAACGCCATATGGTCGCCGGGCCGGAATAAATACCCGGTTATTCCATCCTGGACCATCTCCGGGGTCCCGCCGGTATCAGTAGCTATCAACGGCCTGGCGCAGGCCATAGCCTCCAAAACCACCCTGCCGCAAGGCTCGGCGTCCGAAGCTAAAACCGCTATATCCATAGCCGCGTAAATCCCGGGCATATCTTTTCTAAAACCGGTGAATATGACATTCCGCTCCAAACCGAGATCTTTTACCATGGAACGCAAGATCACGCCCTGTTTCTCATCCTGCTGGAATACCGCGGCTCCGGCTACCAGGAATTTCAATTTATCTTTCAGATCAGGACGGGCCGCGGCTATTGCCCCTGCCGCCTTTAAAAATGTCCGGTGGCCTTTTTCAAGATTTAACCTGGAAGTAATACCGACCACAATATCCGCACGGCCTATCCCAAACTCGCCCCGGATATTCTCCCCGCGCACCTCCGGGCTAAACCTTTGCGTATCCACGCCGTTATGCACCACGCGGACGTTACCCGGCAGGCTTTTATCCTTCAGGAACCTGTCGGCTATTGCCCGGGAATTACAGATGATCCTGTCGGCGAGTACGGAGAACAATCTGTCCGGATCGACGGCCTCGGTAGTCAATAAGTTGCGCTGATGCCAGATCACCGGGATATCCACGATCCTGGCGGCTGCCCAGCCGTAAAAATGCGTGCGGATACTGTTGGAATGAATGATCCGGGCGTTATTCTTTTTTGCGAACCTGACCAATTGGCGCACAGCCCCCATAACCCCCCATAACAATCTGACCTTGGGGAATTTAAGGTATGCGACCTCAACACCCATGCGCCCCAATTCATCAGACAATGGCCCGGGCTGCGGCAAAACGAATATTGGCCGGAACTTATCCTTGTCCAGATTCCTTGCCAGATTTATCAGGCTATTCTCCGCCCCGCTTATCAGGGAAGTTTCATGTAGAAACAGAATGTTATGCGGCTCAAGAACAGGAAGCCGGGAAAATTTTCTAAATAAGACTTTATCGGAATAAACCTCATTTAAGATCCGGTGTTTTTTCCTGGACCTTACCATCTCGGCTATCTGGGGCAAGGCCATAAAGAATCCGGCAGTGAATTCCCTTTTGCCGATAAAAGGACAGATCAATAACTCCGGGACGGTAAAAAGAAAATGCTTTAAAAGCAGCCCCCGGTCGGAGATATCCTTCCAGGTCATCAAAAACCTGTTCTTCCAATGGATATTGCTGATAGCCCTGCGGTCGTGATACTTCGCGATAGTCCCTCTTTGTTTATGGATGACGCAGCTGTCCGGATCGATCAAAGAACGGTATCCCTTTTTCCAGGCCCGCCAGCAGATATCCCCGTCTTCCCCGTAAAAAGGCCGGAAAAGGGTATCAAACCCGCCCAATTCCAGAAACTTCCTGCGGTCAAAAGCGCTGTACCCTCCGGAAACGCAAAAAGACTCCGCTGCTTTAGAACACATATCCAGGTATTCATACCAATACCAGAATATCCCGTATTTGAACTTTACAAAGTGCGGCCATACTTTTTTCTCCCGGGACCTGTCTTTCAATCCTTTTATTTCTACTGAACTGACCGCGAATACCTTGTCGTCTTCAAAATGCCTGACCAGAGGATCAAGAAATCCCTCGCAAACTTCCACATCCGAATTAAGCAGATAAACTATCTCGCCCTTAGCCTCGCGTACTCCCTGATTAACCGCGCTGGCGAAGCCGCTGTTCGTTCCTAACGCCATGAGCCGAACGCCTTTTACGCCCTTAATGAACTCCGCGCTCGAATCGGTGGAGCCGTCATCAACGACAATAACCTCCAGCTCTCCGGGATAAACCGATGCCCGCTTTAAAAGAAGCGGAAGATTATCCTGCAGAAACTCCCTGCCGTTATAATTGGGGATGATTATGCTTACTGATCTCATCTTCATATATTTTTGCGATCTTACCGGTCATTTCCTGCTGGCTGAATTTCTTTTCCCAGATATTGCGCGACTCGCGGGACATTCTTTGCATTTCATCCTTGTGCCCCGCTATATATGCTATCTTTTCGGCAACAGCCAGGCTGTCTTTTACCGGGACGATAAAACCGTTGATCTTGTCCTGGACGATCTCTGCGTTGCCGCCGATATCGGTGGCGATAAGACACAGTCCCGCTGAAGCGGCCTCAGCCAGGGCTAAAGGCAGGCCTTCGTGGGTTGTGGAAAGCTGGATAAAAATATCCATACCCGCCAGGTAATCTTCCGCGTCCTGCCTGGCGCCCAGGAAAATGACCGTGTCTTCAAGGCTCATGGCCTTAACCTTATCTCTTAATCCATTCATTGCCGGGCCGTCGCCGATTATGACGCATTTACAGTCAAGGCCTTGTTTGCGGCATTCGGCTATAGCCTCAATAAGAAAACTATGCCCTTTATGCTCTTCGAGCCGGCTGATCGAACCGGCGACGATCTGCTCAGGGGATAAACCCAGCATTTGCCTTACTTTCTGCCTGCTGGCGCTGTCCGCCGCGGGGATATCCCTGGCGCTGTTATAAACCAGGGATATCTTACCGGGAGAGACGCCTATGAACTCTATCAGGCATTTCTTTACCGCCTGGGAAACAGCGATTATCCGGTTGGAAAAACCGGATGCTATTCTGACCTTTAATCTGTCTTTCCAGGATATACCGTAATACTGGTTCTGAACATGCATGATCACCACCGGGACCCCGGCTATCCTGGCGGATATCGCGCCCCAGACCGCCGGATAGAGGCCATGGCAATGAACGGCATCGAATCTTCCCTTGCGTAATTCCGCGGTAACCCGCAGTATGCCGCGGATGCGCAGCCTGCCGGAGAAATTAAATTCCTTTACCTCTATCCCCCGGCTTTCAAGAAGTTTTACCAAAGGGCCTTTGGCCCTCAGGCAGAAAACAACATGCTTGAATTCCCGGGCATTAAGGACAAACCCGATCAGCGTCTTTTCCAAGCCGCCGATATTCAAGGCATCGACTATGTGGCATACACGTATCATTTTTTCGCCAAAACCGACCAGCCCAACGCGTCCCGTTGATCAATACCATCACCTAATTTACCCAGGATATAAAATGACAGCGAAAAACCCAGGCATAAAACCGTAGCCGCCTGCTCGGCAAACCTCACGCCTAAAAATCCCAGACAATTCCTGATGGCTGTCCAGGCCACATCGACCAGGCGGACCCCTACCAGGGAAAAAACGCCGCCGATCCTGCGCGTGCACACCACCTCAAGACCCGCCTCATTCATAAGATCTTTTATCCCGTATTTGGTAAAACGCCAGTAATCCTCCGGCTCATAATGCAGGCACCAGCACTGCGGCACGGTGACATAAACAAACCCGCCTTTTTTAAGGACCCTGCTTATCTGCGATAAACAAACCTGAGGCCGGGCGACATGCTCGAGCAATTCGGTACAGATCACGCTGTCAAAAGAATCATCTTTAAACGGCAATGGTTCGCAGTAAGCGCGGATATCCGGCCGCACTTCAGCAAGGATATCGATACCTACGTATCTTTGCGCCCGGATATACCGGGCATATGGACGTAAACCGCAACCCATATCCAATACCCGGCCTTTAATAAATCCCGAGCACCTGGACAGGCTCTCGATCTGCAATTTTTTTAATATAAAAAGCGGGTTAGCCGCCAATTCCAGCCAGTATTTCATCGCTTCTTCGACCCTTTCACAAAATCCAGGTATTCCTTCCACATGCACTTTACCGTCCCTTTGAAATACTTCAAATCCCTCGGCCGGCCGATCAAAAGATATGAGGCGCTGAATAAACCATAAACTATGAAACTACGCAGGATCAAGTTCAAGAACAACCCGGCCATCGCCGGCGCCCCGTAATGCTTGTTAAAAAAAGCAAGCCGGCTGCGCAGTTTCCAGAAATGGCAGGCATCCGGTATCTGCCTGGAGCTTTGATTACCGTGATGGATCACCCGTATCTGCGGCAGGTAATAAATAACCCCTCCGGACCTCTTAAGTCGGTAACACAGGTCTATCTCGTCGTAATACATGAAAAAACCTTCATCCATGAAATCCAGCCTGGCCAGGTCTTCTTTGCGGAACAATAAACAGGCGCCGTAAGGCTGGTCCACTGGGCCCGGGCGGTCATAGGAACACACCCCTATCCTGTACCAGTTAAAGATCCTGTTCCCCGGGAAAGCCTCATCCAGATAAAGGCTTTCGCTCAGGTCCGTGAATAATGACGGGAAATGCCGGCAGCTTTCCTGCAAAGACCCGTCGCTGAAAATAAGCCTGGGCGCGACAGAATTAACCTCCGGATGCCCGTCCATGAAATCCACCATCGCCTTCAGGGAATTATCGACCAGCTGGGTATCCGGATTCAGCAAAAGGCTGTACCGGCCTTTAGCCCGGCGCAAGGCCTGGTTATTCCCCGCGGAAAAACCCAGGTTACGGCTGTTGGAGATCAGGATAACCCGGGGGAACTCCCTCGCCACCATCTCCGCGCTGCCGTCGGAAGAATTATTGTCTATAACGAATACCTCAAAACTCAGGTCCCTGGTAAAACGATACAGCGAATCCAGGCATTGCCTCAACAAACCGCTCACATTCCAATTCACAATAACCACTGAGATATCCACGTTATTTTCTTTTTCGTCCATTGGCTATTTACCGTATAACTTGTTTAAGAGCCCGCGCATAAAAGGGGCTTTCTGTCCCAGAAAATCGATATCCGCCGCATTGAATAATTTGGAGTAAAAGATCATCGCCAGATATGCGCCGCTGTAGGCTATACCCTGGATAAAAAGAATGACCAGCGCGTTGGAACGGCCGGTGATCAGGCCCAGAGCGGCAAAAGCGATACTCAAGGCATAGACGAACAACCCGGCAAACAATCCGGCCCATGCCGCCGGCAAAGTCACCCGGATTATCCTGGAAAAAGGCAGGCGCAGTTCCTTATGCAGACGGGCCACGTAATAAATAGTCCCTATATTCACCGCCAGCAACGTCCCCCAGGCTACGCCGTAAAACCCGAATAGCTTTAACAGAATAACACTCAGGACGATATTGAGCGCCACCATGATCACGGAACCGCTGGACATTATCTGCGGCTTATCGATGGCGATGCAAACAGATCCGGCGACCTGGGCGATCGCGTTCATAACCCAGGCGGCGGACAATATTCTTATGATCAATACCGAGTTCTCAAAACCTTTGCCCATCCAGGCCAGCATCAGCGTAGGCGCGGCCACGATAAGGAAAACGAATAAAGGCAAAACAAAAAAGATCATGTATTTGGTGCTGCGCAGGTAAGCCTCAACAAGTTTCGCCCGTTCCCCCTTCGCCTCGATCTCCGAAAAAGCCGGTATTAAGGCGTTTATAAGCAGGCTGGGGATGGTCATTACCTGATAAATGATCGCGCTGCCCAGCTGATAGAAGGTTACCCAGGCCAGGCTGAAGAAATAGGCGATCAGTACCTTGTCGGTCTGCGTATTGACCACCGCGGAAAGCCTGGCGATCTGTATACGGTATCCGAATTTGAATAACTTCCCGAAGACAGACAGGCTGCAATAGGCCGCGCTGAAGCTGAACCCCGGCAGCAACCTCGACGCGACGATAATATTAATGACGCCGTGGATAAGCAGGACCAGCGCGTTATTCAGGATCAATCCCCGCAGGCCCCAGCCTTTTTCCATTGCCAGTATTGTCCCCAGGATATTTACCGCGGACAGAAGAAAGCTTATCTTGTTCGTGATATCCTGGCGCTGCAATCCCGATTGGACAGCGGCGAAAGGGCTTACGGCGTTGGACGACACAAAAATGGCTATACCGACCAGAAAAACAAAAACCGCTTCCTGATATAACCCTGCCGGGACTTTAAAGAGCCCGATCAAAGGGTTGATGCAAACCAGCGATATCCCAAGGATAAAGGCTCCGAGAAGGCTGTAGAAGACAAAACCGGTGCTGATGATCTGGTTGACTCTTTCGTATTCTTTCCTGGCGAAGAACTCCGCCATGTATTTCACGAAAGATATGCCGATCCCGAAGTCAAAAAGGCTGAAATATCCGGTTATCACGCCGGCCAGCGACCAGACAGCGTAACGCTCAATGCCGACATGGCTGATAATATAAGGCGTTAAGAACACCCCCACCAGGATGGCCCAGAATCTCCCGGCGGTATTATAGGCGGTGTTCTTGATCACCTTATCCGCTATTGCCGGGCCCGGCTCAGACTTTTGATCCTGCATGCTCCAAACCTTTCTCTTCGGCGACGATCTCAGGCAGGACGGTAACGATAGCTGCAAGGAACCAGAAAGGCTCCATGATCCTGATCAAGACGAATACCGCGGCGCCCAGGGATTGGGCTAAAAGGCCGACAAAACCGCACATCAGCCCCAGGCTTATCGCCTTGGCGAAATCGTCGTCCATCTCCCGGTAAGTTTTATTGGCCAGGCGGAAAAGCAATATGACTATCCAGCTGAAGCATAAAAAACCCACTGTCCCGGTTTCAGTCAGGACACGGGTATATTGATTATCGATGGTCCCGCCTCCGGGGACACCTGCGCCCAATATCGGCCTTTGAGCCAATTTAGTGAATCCCTGTTCCCAGGCATCGATACGCGCGGCAGTGGATTCGGAGACCGTAAGGCTCTTACCCAGGAAATAATAAGTCTTATGCTTCTCAAAAGTATCCTGGACCCGCTCATGGACCTTTTTAGGCATAAAATAAGGCGCGACAACGATCCCGACGATCAATGCCATGATCATCAGGAACCGGGACTTTTTATGCAGAAAGATAAAAGCCAGGATCATCGGGAAAAAACTGAACCAGCCTTCGCGGGAAAGAGTGAAGATGAACGGGATCGCGGCGAAACAAAAAAAAGACAACCAAAGGACTTTGTGATTATGCCTTTTGGCGTATAACAAGAAAGACAGGATCATCGCCATCATCAGGATCAAATAGCCTGCCAGGGTATTGGGTTCCCCTCCGCCCTCTTCGAAGGGAGTTGAAAGGCGCTGGCCGGAAGGCATTTGCAGCCAGGCCAGGATACACACCACAAAACAGGTAAGGAATAAAAGAAAGACATATATCCGAGCCTGGCGGAACGTCCGCAGGTTGTTGCCGACCATGAAAAAAAGCAGGAAATATTCAAAATACTTCAGCAGGTATAAGACAGACTCATTCAATAATATCCTGCCTTCCAGAAGCCCCCAAAGAGATGAAACCACGCATACGGTAATATAAAAAAAGATCGGGGCGTTCAGGGGATTTTTCCTTAAAACACCCAGCTCTTTCTTGACCGCCATCTTGGCCATCCAGCCCAGAAAGACAACGAATATAAGCAGGTCCTCGACGCGGATATTTATCGCCCGGCTGGGGACATTTCCCGCCCTTAATTCCGGGGATAATAACATCGAGAATAGAATTATGACCAGGGCGATATCTGTCCGGAAGAAAGATATGATGAAAACAAAAAGCCCGAGAAAAACTACGAAGGTATGCTGGTAAGGCAATCCCAGGACAAGAACGCTGAATATAATGCAGATAAGAACAACGAAGGTTACGAGGAATATTAAAGCCTGACCGCTTTTATTGCTCATCTCATATTTATCTAACATAAAAGGGACTAAAGTCCCTTTTTTGGAGAATCATCGGCAAGATCGTCTATACGCATGAACTACGCCTTCTTTTTTACCTCCGGATTACTCTTAGCCTTAGGGACCTCCCTGCCGTAATATTTGTATTTATTATAATACGGATACGGGCTTATCGCTTCGGTCTGCATCTGGGTATGGTTCAGGACCACCCCGGAGATCTTCGCGCCTACCGACTCCAATTGGACCTTGGCCCGCATCAAACCTTCCCTGCTGGTCCTGCCTATCTCATAAACCAGGACAACGCAGTCGACCTTGGGGGCCAGGAGATTCGCGTCGGTTACCGGCAATACCGGAGGCGAATCAAAGATGATCACGTCAAAACGGGATTTCAGGATCTCGATGAGGTCGGCAAAGGCCTTGGATTCCAGGACCTCCACGGGATTAGAAGGCAAATGCCCGCTGGGCAGGATCCAGATATTCTCGATCCCGGGGGTTTTGCGGATATCTTCAAAACCGATATCGCCTAACATTATGTTGGTTATGTTATTCAACACGCTGTCCAAAGGCATCGTTCCGCTGACCAATTCATTCAACCCGGGCTCGCGTTTTATCCCAAAGACTTTCTCCAAAAGCGGCCGGCGCAAATCGGTTGAAACAAGCAGCGTCTTTAAGCCTATCTGGGCCATGACTATGCCCAGATTGCTGACCACGCTGCTCTTGCCTTCCCGCGGGCCGGAGCTGGTGACCAATATAGTCTTGCGCTGCGGAGAAAGCTTCAAATTGGTATGGATATTCCGGTATGCCTCGGTATTCGGGGAATGCGGCTGGTAATGGGCGAAAAGATGCACCAGGCGCTCCTCTGAATCAGTCCGGTTCTTCGGAGAAAAACGGTCTTTTATCCGGGTCATCAGCCAATTGCGCCGTCCCAATTCCGACTCGATCGGCGGCACGATCCCCAACACCGGCAGTTTGATCACATTCTCGACATCCTCGATAGTCCCGATCGATGTATCCAGCGTCTCAAAAATAAAAGCGAAGGCGATTCCCAGGATAAGCCCCATGAACGCGCCGATAACGACCTTGATCCGGTTATCCGTATTAATAGGGTCTGAGGGTATTACCGCAGGATCAACGATAGTCACGTCGCTTACTTTCTCCCGCTCGGATATCCTGGCCTCCTCGAGCTTTTCCTTAAGCATAGCGTAAAGCTTGCGGTTGATCTCAACCTCGCGGCTGAGCCTGGCGTATTCCATCTGGCTGTCTGACATGCCGTGGGCCTGGGCCTCCATGCTCCGGATCTCGTCCTTTATCTGGATCACTTGAGGATGCTTGTCGGTGTATCTCTGGAGCAGCTCCACCAGCTTGAACTGCAACTCCATTAATCTCTGCTCCATCGGTTCAGCCAGCTTCACCTTACTGGCCCCGTCGCTGAATTTATTCAGTTTCTCTTCCGCGTCCTTGATCCCTTTTTCCAGCTCACGGACCTGCTCTTCGATGAATTCCCGGGCATGGGTAACCTGCTTATTTTTGCCTTTCAGATTCTCCGCGATATAAGATTTGGCTACGGTATTAGCCAGTTCCATCGCCTCTTGAGGCAGGCTGGAATTAGCGGTGATCTTTATCATATTGGTATTGGGAAGGATCTCCGCTTCAACTTTTTCCTGAAGGGAACTGACGATCTCATTTGCATCTTCGACAAACTCCGGCCGGATATTGTCCGGATTAAGGTCCCTGTCCCTGAAACCGACGGTTTTATCTTTAGGGTCTTCAAACCAGGCCTCCTGGATCAGCCCTTTTTCCACGCCGACCCGGATCATCACCGGGAAACTGGTAATGAACTTAACCTCGGACTCCATCACATCCCCGGGGCTGTATACGATCCACTCAGTCAAAAGCCCGGCAATGGTCTTGCGTTCCTCGATCTTTATAGTGGTGCTGGCTGTATAGGTGATAGACTGCTTAGGCAGGAAAATAATAGTGGCAAGCGTAACAATGACAAAAACCAGGATTATGGTGAATTTACGCTTCTGGAATATCCTTATATAATCTCTTAAGTTCAACTCATATTGCGGCACAAGTAACTCCTTTTCAATGAGTTATAATATCACATAACGCTCAGTTTATCAAGAATTTTAGCAAAAATAGACAAAAACCCAAGCTTATAAATAAAGCTACCGTACAAGAAATCCGGCCGCAGCCTCAAAAATACGCTGAAAATAGTGTTTAATCCTGACCTTTCCGGCTGGCAGATCATTGATCATGGCGATCTGGCTTTTACAAGGGAATAGCGAGCGGTATAAAAATAAGCACTTTTGCCTTAAACCCTTCTCATGAACAAGCAGCGCCCAAAAAGTCTCATTATACCGGCCGATGCCCGGGCTTTTAATGAATTTCAGGCAATAATCCACTACCCACGACAAACCCCATTTTTTTGCCGTCAGCCGCAGATAATCCCAATCAAGGCTCCTGTCGAAATATCCCAACGCGGCTTTGATATCCTCGGAATAAACCGGCTTGGCAAAACAATGGTTGAACCCATGCCAGCAAAGATATATCACCAGATGTTCCGGTCTTAATTCCCTTACCGCAGCGCCGTCGAGAGAACCGTAAACCGCCGAATCCCATATCTCTTTCATATCTATGCGCTTGACATAAGAACCGAGTGGCCAGGTACTATTGATGATATGCCAATGTAAATGGATCAATACCGTGTTCTCTTGAGAAGAAAACATCAGGCTGTTTATTCCGGATTTGCCGTAATCGGCGGATAAGTCCGGTAAAATATCCGCGGCCTCCTGCCAGCCCAGGCTATTAAGCGAAGCCTTAGCCTTGAAAACATCCTCGCGTTTAACCAGGATATCCACATCTGAACCCGGTTGCCGGCCAAGATCTTTATAGAACCTGAGAGCCAGATAAATACCTTTCAATACTATCGCTTCGACCGCTTGCGCTTTCAGAGCGCAAAGCAGGCTTTTGGTTAATTCCAGCGTCCGCAGATGCGCGGCTAAATAAGCGTACTTATTATCGTCGGTCTTTTCGATCATATACGGGGAGCGCCGCCAAGAATGGCGGGTTCAAAAAGTTAAATTCAGATTATTTTGAATATACGCGAACAAAATTTGCTATAATATACATTATGCTTAAACCGATAACCCAAAAAGAAGCCATACAGCTGGAAATAACCAACGCCTGCATAAAAAACTGCGCTAATTGCACGCGCCTGGTCGGCCATCACAAGAAACCTTATATGATGGACTTGGATTATTTTAAGGCCGCCGTCGATAATATCCGCGAGACACCGACGCTGATCGGGATCATGGGCGGAGAACCTCTGCTTCACCCGCGGTTTAAAGACATCTGCCTGTACCTTCAAAAAAGATTTTCATCCGAAAAACTTGCCCTGTGGAGCACTTTAGACAAACGCTTCAAGAAATACGCGCCGGTCATCGCCGATACCTTCGGTATCGTGCTGCCTAATAGCCATTCCCATCCCCGGATATTCCACTCACCTGTGCTGGTAAGCTCACAAGAAGTCTTAGGCCGCAGCTTCATCCTCTGTGTTGATAACTGCTGGATACAAAACAGCTGGAGCGCATCCATCAATCCCCAGGGAGCTTATTTCTGCGAAGTCGCCGCAGCGATCGACCTTATCTTAAGAACCAACACGGCTTTTGACATCCGCACTGCCTGGTGGCGCAAAAAACCCGGCGCATATGCGGCGCAGGTAAAAGCTTTATGCTCAAAATGCGGGATATGCCTTGACCTGACTCCCAGAAAAGACACTGACAAAAGCGATGACCTTGACTGCTGGTGGCTCAATAAACTCAAGAACACCAGCCCAAAAGTGCGTAAAGGTCTATATCATAAATTCAGCGGAAGGATATTCGACAACCGGGAAAACGGTATTAACAGCTTCCGCAATGATACCGCTTATCTTCGCAAAACCGCAAAACAATGCGGGCTGGACCTGGAAGAGACGGAGAACGGATATCTGCGCCCCTATTTATCCGGCACAAGATAACCCAGATCGATCAATTCCCGGGCCAAACCGAGTTGTTGGCTGGTGACCGGGCAAACCTCTATCTCCTGATCAGGCAAGACCCGGATACAAGCCGTCAGGCTGACCCAATCATCCCGGGAATAACGCTTCAGCCTCGGCCCGGGAAAACCCATCTCCACCAAAGCCTTTTCTTCCTTCCACAAAGCCAGGCGCCAAAAACCCCGTAAAACCGATCCCGGCTCTACGGCCACAGGCTTATCAACCGTGGTATAAAACCCCTGGATAGCGCTTAAGAACTTATGATAGGCGAATTCTTTATTGAAACAACCTGTGCCGTCCACCAAAAGGCCCTCTGGAACAGGCCGTTTCTTTTCAATGACCGCCTGCAATATACCGCTGTCAGCGTAGCGCAATAAATTCGATAATAATTCGCTGCGTCCGGCTTTAGGGCTTGGCAAATCCTGTATCAACGGCTGGCGCAATAATTCCCAGGCCGCGGCCTTCAGGCCAGTTACGGCTGAATCCGGGTCGCACTCCTTAGTCACAAAACCGATATTTTTATTTAATTCTTCCCGGGTTGTGCTGAATCCCCCGGCGATAAGATCCCGCAGGCTTTTAAGGCTGTACCGCGGGCCGGCCAAAGTCGGATACGTGGCGAGTAAACCGCCGACACCCCGGCCTAACTGGCCCAAACCGCAAAAATCGCTTACCACCACCGGGACTCCGCACAAGACCGCTTCCCGCGGGGCCATTCCAAAATTCTCGTCTTCGTGTATAGAGGGATAAACAAACAGGTCTGCCGACCAGAGCAATTGCCGCAGCGCGTCAGGGCCGTGAGCCTTAAGCATCTTCAATTGTACCCGGCTATTGCGGCCGGCCGCCTCCCGGCCGAAGAAATCAGCGAAGGTATGGTGCGAAGCCTGGGTCTGGCTGAGCACAAAATCAGGCTCAAAATTGCCGGTCAGGGATATTCTCACATTCTCCATCGGCCAGAGATTAAGGGCCCGGATAACCTGGCAGATGCCTTTAGTCGCCAGCCACCTGCCGGCATAAACAATATGTTTTGTGCCGGACGCCAGGCCGGATTTCCGGCGGGCGGTTGTTTTCTGTGAACGGCTCGGAGGATAGAAATTAGCGGACTTCAGCCGGGGGGTAAAAACGCCTAAACCGGGGCAAGCCTGCTTAAGGTGTTCCTTAAGCCGCCGGGCCTGCAAAGCGCTGGTCATCAGATTGACCGTATTAGGGGCAAAATGCTCCTGGTCGAAATAAACAGAGGTAAGCATATAATCGCCTAAAGAATGCAGTAAGAGCCGGCGCGGGATTTTTCCCCAAGGTAAAGGATGATGTACGCTGACGATAATAGTATCCGGCCGCGAACACAAGGCTTTATAATCCGGGCGTTTTATGTTTGGGTCGATCGTCACGACCTTGCCCAATGTTCCCAGCGTTTCCAGCAGATGCCCTTTTTGCTGGGCCACAGAAGTAGATGAATCAAGGTTAAAACGCTTCCCCCTGGCGTGAGAAAAATCTTTCATGTTCAGATCAGGCTTAAAAACAGCGAATTGCATACGTTCTCACCCTATATTTATGATACGGCTAACGGTCTGTTCCGTGGCCAAACGGTGCGTAGCCAAAACAATGGTCATTCCGGGGAACGACCCGCGCAATTGCGCGATAATGCGGATTTCCTCATCCTGCGGTAATCCGCTGAAAGCCTCATCAAGCAATAATACCTTAGGCTGTTTTATCAAGGCCCGGGCTAAAGATATGCGCTGTTTCTGGCCTTGCGAAATACACGCGGCGTTCTCCCCTATAACAGTATCATAGCCATTAGGCATGCCGGCAACAATCCCCTCGACACCAGCGATACGGCTGGCCATGATAAACTGTTCATGATCGAACCGCGAGTCAGGATATATTATATTCTCCCTTATCGTAGCGTTCCAAAGCTGCGGCTCCTGCGGGCACATCACCATACGCCTGCCCAGCAATGCCCGCGGCAGAGACTCTATGTTTTTCCCATCAATAGCGATATAGCCCCGTTCCAGCGGATAGAGGCGCATGATCAGATTCAACAGCGTGGTTTTACCGCAGCCCGAAGGTCCCATGATCACCACAAATTCCGCGGCCGCGATATCCAGATCAAGCCCCGTAAACACCTTACGGCCTTGGCCGTAAGAAAAATGGATTCCGCGCGCCTCTATCGCGCCGCGGATATCAACCATACCGCTTTCATCCGGACAATGCGCGTCTTTAGCTTGCCTTAATAAAGGCGCTAGCCTCTGGGCGGAAATAAACCCGGGCTGCAGATCCTGCCAATGGAATAAAAGCCTGCTGGCCGATGATAAAAACTGATAAATATACCCGCCGATAGCCGCCAAAGTGCCTAAGCTTATCATTCCCATTATAGCCTGATAACCGGAAAGCACATAGATCACTCCGGTAGCTGCCAATGGAAGTATTGCCGGAGCAAACGCCGACCATGCTTCCTGACGCTCGCGATCTATGGTAAAACGAACATCCTTGATCAACAACCGCGTGTAACGCCGTACCGCGTTAGTCGCGGCGTTAAAAAGTTTAACTAAATAAGAGCGCCAGAAACTTTCCTCTAGAAAATTCAACACCGCCTGATCATTGCCGGCCTTATCCTGATATATCTCTTTCAGTTTCTTAAACCTGCCCCGGATTAAGAAAAACAAGACTGGCAAAAATGCTATCACCGCCAGCCCGATCGTTAAATTAAGCGCTAAGATTACAGCCAAAGCCCCAATAAGGCTCACGCTTTCGATGAAAACGTCATTTATAGTGCTCCCCACCACATTGATCAGAGTCGAAGTATCATTATCCACGGCATAGATGGTTTCGCCGGCCGCTCTTTCCGAAAACCAAGCCTGAGGCATAGACTGTATATTCCTGAACACGCGGCGGTTCAGGTCAAAGCGGATCTTTTCCATAAGCGCTGTTCTCTTCAATGCCGCCCAGGCCTCAAAGATATTTTTGAATATTACCGCGGCTGCGGCCCCAAGGCATAATAATAAGAAAACCCGCAGGTCCTTTTTGACGATCCCCTCATCAACAGTCAATTTAATGACATACGGGATCACCAGGCCAAAACCAGCGGACAAAAGAGCCAAAACTGAACCACCAGCCCAGTTCTTAAGATAACCGCGGCGCAAGACCATCTGGAACGGCAAAAGGATATTTTTATATTTATCCAACATAAGCTTTCGCTATCTGACAACAGTAATCAATAGGCGTATTCAGGCTTCCGGTCTCCACCATGGCCGCCCCCGGACACCAGCCGCAGATCTCGCGTTTTGAGCAATCGCGGCATTTAGACTCAGTCTTAGAATCAATTTTATTAAAGTATCTTATCATCTTGGGGAAAACCCTTTGCAGGCCGTGAGGCAAAACCTTAAACTCATCTTTACGGATAAGACAACATGCTGAAATATGCCCGTAAGGACTGATCTGAAAACCGTCTCCTCCGGTTGCCACGCAGGGGAAAAGTAAACGTTTGGCTCGGGGATTACGCGGCGCAAGGACGCAAAGTTTTTGGCTATCACGGTGTTTGAAATATATCTCAGGTACGCGCAGTTTCAAAGGCCCTCTATCTCCGTCCAGCCCGGCATGCAAGAAACTGTCCAAGGTAAGCCTTAGCCTATTGGCCCGGGCGTACTTTTTTATCATTTTGATATGGCCGGCATTGATCGACATCACCATGGCTTTAAGTTTAAGCGGCAGATTATTCCGCAGTAAAGCGGCGATGCCGGCCATAGTTTTTTTAAATGAGCCCTTGACCCCGGATATCTTCTCATAGAGCTCTTTTTCCACGGCATTCAGGGTGATCTCAATGCTAAAAGGCGGATATTTCTTGAACAAAGCGATGTTTTTCTTATTTAAGGAATAACCGTTGGTAAAAACAGTCAGTAAGAACCCTTGCTTGTAAGCATACTGATAGATCCGGCTGAAATCCGGCCGGGTTAATGGGTCGCCTCCGGTTAAACATATCCATAATACACCTGCGCTTTTAAGCTGATCAATGATCTTTTCAATTTGAGCGGTATTCAGCTCGCGCCTGATATGCCTGGGATCATTGTATCCGGATAAATAACAATGCGCGCAACGCAGACCGCAGGCAAAAGTCAATTCCAACTGGCAGGAATTAGGCCGGCCTAAGGCTAAATTCCCCAAATGAGTTTTAAGGCTGAAATTCTTGTAACTGGATTTTCTCATTAACGGCCTGCCTCACGAAAGATATGATCTTTTTATTCTTCACGAACCCCAGGCGAAAAACCGGGACATCCTTCATCAAATCCTGGCATAAGTCCAGATTATTGCCCATCAATTCAGCGTCCCAGAAAACCGGGAACAAGACCGGATATAAAAACCTGAAAGCCTGCGCTCCCGAAAGGCGGCGGCAAAAGTTTTTTTTAGCGTGTTCGATTATAAATAAAGCCTTAAGCTTAGCTTCGTCCGAAACGGCTCTTCTGGCATGTCCAAACTCCCCGCTCCATGGCCCGCTGTAAGCCCGGTAACCATTTTTTGTCTTTCGCGCGAGCACCCGGTCGTCGTTCAGAACAACAGCCTTGCTGTATTTATTCCAGAGCCGGGCAGTAGTGCTTTTACCGCTTTCCGACTTGCCGGCGAAAACTAAAGCCTGTCCGCGCTCTTTTATTCCGGCCGCATGCAGGATCAAGCCTTTCTTGCGGCAGGAAAAATGGTTTATCAACATGACCTGCATAAGATCATAGATAATGTCTTTAGGATCCCAGACAAACTCGTTTCGGCAAACCAGGGTATATACCCTGGCCAGGGAAAAATCCCTGTTCACCCGGGCCATGACTTCTCTATCCGTCATAGGACAATGAAAAATATAACCATCCTTATTTTTCCAGAGCCGCCAGCGCTCAAAACCCGAAGCCGGCTCATGGACCACAAATATTTCCTTTCCTGAAACATCCGGGAAGCTTTTCACCACCTCTACCGAGATATTGATATCAGCCTTTTTCCGGCCGTGGTAAAAAAATGCCTCATAGCGCCGCAAAAACTCCTTGCCGTCTTTAAGCGCCTTCGGATAACGGCTGCTTAATTTAAAAATAAGCCCGGCTATCTTAAATCTTATCACATAAAGCATCTTGCTCTCCTTCAAGGCCAAGTCCGCAGGGACAAGCTACGCGGCATTCTCCATCTTTGAGCATTTGAGGCAGGCGTTCCCATATACGCGAGAAACTTTGTTTAGCGGATATTTTTATCCGCGGCCAGGCTACCAGCGGGCATAATTTCACCTCTGCCTGTGGCGTGATCGCGCATTGAGCGATTGTTGCCCCGCATTCAAAACCCATACTCGGCCTGGCCCGTTTTCGCGTTAACTGGTCTATGCGCGGGGACGTAGAGCTATCGAAACGATGCGGGCACCCCAGGCCCGCGCAAAAACTCTTTATCGCGTCTATCTCGTTTTGGTTCGCCTTAACCAGACAAGTCTTAAAGCCTAACGCCACTTTATATTTTCGCAGATGTTTTATGGCCGCGAATACCGCCTTATGCGAGCCCCTAGCCGCGGTAACCGCCTCAAAAACCGCCGGGCTCATCGCCGGCAAAGTGATATCCACTTTATTTACCCCGATCCCGGCGATGCGTTCGGCCGCCGGCTTATCGATCAAAGAACCGTTGGTATAAATGATGACCTGCATCCCCTGTTTGCGGCTGAATTCAAGTATTTTATAGATATCCGGACGGGTAAATATCTCCCCGCCGGTAAAACCCAAATAAAAACATCCGGAATCTCTAAGTTGCCGGATGATATCCAGAGTTTGTGAAGTATTTAAATCTTTTTTTAAGCGCCAGGCTTTAGGCACATAGCAATGCCGGCAGTTGAAATTGCACTTATACGTAAGCTCAAACAGCACCCGAAGCGGCACCCGGCGTTCATGGGCATGTTGATGCATCTTTAACCATAACTTGTGGTCAGAAACTGTTCTCATCTGTGGCAATCCTTGGCAAGCGAGGCCTTGGCCGCGTGATGCGCCAGGGAACAAAAATATTTAACCGGCTTTTCCGCATCGCCATTCTCTAAAAATGCCGCTGCCGGGCAGGAATAGCAAAATGGGCGCAAATCGCAAAAACGGCAGGCTGAATTCGTCTTGAAGCGTTCTTTTGTGAGCTTAGGAATCTCTTTATAAAAACCTTGTTTAAAAGGGACCTCGCGCAGGTTTACGCTGAATTTATCGGTGTTCTCGCAGAACTTAAGCCGGCCAAAAGGATCAATGAAGAACTGCTCCTTGAAACTATTGCAGAAATATAAAGAACGGTGCGGTGTTCTGATTTTAGGGAAGCGTTTCTCAAGATAATACTGGTGGTCTTTTTTTATATCGGGATCGTTCCCGCGGATCGACTCTATTTCCTTTAAGCTCAGGCGGTGTGCGCAGGGCGCTTTATCGCCGTTTAAACGCGGATAGATTATCGGATCATAGCGGAAATTGGCCCTCTTTTCCGGCGGGCATCCCTTTGCCAGCTTATATGCCCAGCGTTTGATCCCGAAGATCTGGGTTTTATTCTCTTGAAGACAGTTGGCCTTGATTATGATCGTCAGCCCTTTGGACGCGGCATATTTGATATTATCCCGGACTCGTCTTAAAGCGGTCTGAGGGGCTCTGGTGATCTTGGAATAACTGCGCTTGTTAAGGCTGTTAAGGGTGATATCAATGGACAGAGGGGGGTATTTAACGAAATAATCGGTTGTCTGGCGGTCAAGCCTGTAACCATTGGTCAGGACCGTGATAATAAAACCTTTGCGTTTGGCATACGCGTATATCTTTTTAAAATCCCGGCGGATAAGCGGATCGCCGCCGGTCAGAGTCAGCCAGAAACAGCCGGCGTCTAACATCTCATCTAGAATACGCTTGATCTCGGAGGTAGAAAGCTCTCTGCCCGCTCTTTCCGAGCCTTTGCAATAACAATGAACGCAATCATAATCACAGCGGTAGGTCAAAGCCAACTGGCCCAGTACCGGTTTATGCGGCGAACAAGAAAGCCTTTTCTCCAGATAAGACAATCCCTGGGATAGCATTGTGCTTAAGTAGAAGCATTCCTCGAGGTATTTGTAGAGCGGTTGCAAACATAGGTGCTGGAATTCCGGACGCAAACAGAGCGTATGGATGTCCGGCTATTGGCGCCAGTATTAGCGCGGTTGACGTTATAACAGCTGCACGCCAATACCGCCTGCTCAGGGTTAAGCTTGACCCGGGTGACTGTGGGGTTAAATTTAGGTTTGTGCATACGCCCTCCAAGATTTAATTGACCGCTCTGATATCCTGCAAGTCTTTCAGCAATCCCGCCAGAATTTCTTCAAGCTGTCCGGCGTTCACGTCAAATTCGTCAAGGATATTTTTCTTGATCCGGCCAAGGTCGCGTTTGCCGTCAATAAGTTCCCAGACCCGGGCTGCCGGCTTATTCAAAGTATAAATACAATTCATCTCGCTGGTGCCCCTGCATATAGGCAACAGCACCATCTCCTCGCCGATCTGGCGGCTGACCATATTTTTATTTTTCTTTAATATAGCTTTATCGGTCAAGGGTTTTAGCCTCCTTTAACAAACGCTTAACTGTTTTTAATTTATTCTTGAATTCTTTAGTATTCTTGGCTTGAGTCCTAATCCCGGCTAGAAACATTACTACATAATCAATTATACTCCTTTTCCGTCTGGGAGCAAGTTTAAAAGAAAGCCTGATCAGTTTTTCTAAAGCGTCGACCCCGCCGAAGTTCAAGCGCAAGCTGTGGCGGTAATTCTGCGCGGCTCGCCAGTGGTCTTTACGCGCCTCATATATGCGGGCCAAACAATAACGCGTCTGACCGTACAGAGGCAAAATACGCTTATGCCGGAGAAATAACCCTTGGGCCTCTTTTGGCTTATGCAGTTTGACATACGCCTGGGCCAGGCCGAAAAGGGCCTGTTGACGCACTTCTTGCGCCAGCCCTTTCTGCTTTAGCACGGCTTTAAAACAACCGGAGGCCGCGCGGTATTTCTTATTCCTCAGAAAGATCACCGCCATATTCTTTAAAGCCGCGGGATTATCCGGATCCACGCGCAATATTTTATTCAGTTCCTTTTGCGCCTGACCGATCAGGTTCTTTTCCAGATATAACGGGCCGTAATTGTTATCCTCCCTGCGGTACGCTGGAAATGATCTGACCGCCGACCAATAATCCCAGCTCCTGCCGGTAGCCCCAAAAGCACGAAAATGCGCAGCGGCTCGTTTAGCGCGCCGGAACCGCCGGGCGAACCCCCTCTGATAAAAACAGTACGCCAGCTCGTCGCCAAAATGGCGGTAGCACATCGGAGTGAAACCGCCGTTCGTGGAATAGGCGATAGTCGTGATTTCCGGTGTTTTTATTTTTGCAGCGAGTTTATCTTTAAGCTCAAGCGGAGTGATCCAGTGCTGGCGCTTGCCGATATCGCGCGTACGGTCAGATTCCACCAAGAAATCGATATCGATATCTAATAATACCCGGCGCTCAAAAACCGGAAGCGTGCCGAGCACGCAGGCCCAGAATCGCCTGCCCAGAAATTCCGCGCAAGCCAAGCCGCGAGCCTTTTTTATGACTTTTATTCTTTGTCCTCCGAAGGAACGGCGAAAAATACCTTTGATCTGCTTGAAATTCCGCTCAAAATACCGGGCATCACCGGGAACCACCCACCAGAAGTCCCGGACCAAGCCTTCGTGCATCGCCGGATAGATATAATTGCCGATATCCGTCTGTTTATACAGGTCCCGCTCGTAATCCAGATAGGCCAGCGTGTATTCAAGCCCAGCCGTAAGCTCTTTTATGCTTGTCGCGCTATTAAACACTTCCAGAGGGTCGCGGGCGGGATATACGGCGAAATCAAAATGCGCGTCGACATGAATAAGGTCTAAGCCTTTAACCTTGGCTTTTTGCCAGATCTTTAAGGCTTGGTCATGGTCTTCCCGTAAAAATACTTTCATACACCCCTTATCTTTTTATACCAACGCAAAAAAATTGCCAGGACCGGAGAAAGTAAACCAAGGATAATTACCGACTTAAAACGCGCCCAGACGGTTTCCAGGCTGATTATCCTATCACCATTAACCACAGCCGCGACTTTTCCCTCAAGCATGCTTTCACTTACCGGCTCGCCTGCGGATACGGATGTGTCCGGCTTGCAGTAAAATATCCATTCCCCGCCTTTTCTTTCTTTACGCGCTAGGCGATGACAAAGCAATCCGCTGCCACCGCGATACAGCAGAATATCCCCAGGACAAAAATCAGGGACGCCGGCCTTTCTTACTAATATCTTTTGGCCGTCTTTTAAAAAAGGCCACATGCAAAACCCCTTAACTTCGATCAAAATCAGGTCTTTCTGACTCATCCCAGACATATATCCCCTGAAGCGTAAAACTTACTAGTAACGCTCAACGTATCCCCGCAAAGCGAAAAACTTGCCCGGCGCGTGTTTTTAAGGCTATTCTTGGCCGGCTTCTTTACAAACGCTGCCGCAGCCGCCGATCTGGACAAAAGTTGATGATAGACAAACGTTAAACCCCGCGCCTGGCGGGGGTTCATGCCTTTAGGATTCTTAAAAGGAATAAAGAATTGAAACGGCAAAATTGTTTTTTTGTTATAAGTTATCCCATAGCGTTCAGGGGCAAAATACACATGGTTACCGGGAGTAAGGTAGAAAACATTGAACGTGACCGCGGCGATATATTGCTTGTTGTCCAGGAGAAAATCAACCGTATCCAGCGCCTGCTGGTGTCTCTCATTCGGCAGGCCCAGCATAGTCTGCAGATCCACCTGTATGCCGCTGGCCGCGCAATCCCGGATCACTCTTTGCGAGACAGCTTTAAGGTTACCCTTATGGACACAGGCGCAAACCTCGTCATTGGCTGATTCAAAACCGAAATTTATCTGTTCCAGCCCCGCTTGACGCGCGGCCGCGAATATTTTTTTATTGAATCCCGGATCGAGCCTGGCCATGGTCCACCATCTTATTTTTATCTTTTGGCGGATAAGCTCGCGGGACACCTCCATCATCTGCCGGGGGGACATTCCGGGATCACCCATCATCAAAGATCTGGCGCCGTGGCGGCGGATCAATTCCTTGATCTCCCTCGCCGCAATAGCGGCCCGTTTAGCCCGGTAAGCCGGCTTAGGCAAAGGCAGATCCACGCAATAAGCGCATTTACCCCAGTAACAGCCCCGCGATGTCTCATACGTCAACGCCGGGCCCGCGCGGTATGTGGAATATTTTTTCAACGGCAAGCCGGTGAAATCAGGGCAAGCCGCGGCAGCAAAATCATGGCCTTTAGGATCAAGCGGCGGATTACGATTTCGCGCGGTGATCACATTCGTCAATACCGGCAGGCCCTTGCCGGAAGCCAAGACCTTAGCCAGCGCTGCCAAAGGCTCTTCTCCCTCAAAAACTACCAGGCTGTCAAAACAGGCAAAGAGGTCATCGCGCTTTTTAAGCTCATCGCGAAACAGCGTCACCCATTGCCCCCCTAAAGTCACATGTATATGCGGCAGGGCTTTTTTGACTAACAGCCCCAGGGTCAGGGCGGCAATAGCCTGGGAAGGAGAAATTAGCGAGATGCCTAAGACGGAGGTATTTCCTTTCCTTAAATGATCCGTGATCCTGTGCTTCTGATAAAATTGGTAGAAAGTATTCTCTTTTTCATCAATCAGATAACGAAAAAGACAGTCAGACGACAAGAGCCGTTCGGTAAAATAAAACGAGCTGTTGGTATTATTATCATACGGCAGGTTTGGGGATACTTCATCGCCGGTCCTGGGCAAGATATCCGAATAATAGCGCCGGCGGAGCTTTCTCTCAAAGAAAAGCTTAAGTAAAGGCGCGAGCAGGTTTCTTTTTTCCGCCGGTTTCAGATCCGCCCCGCTTATTTTGCTTATGAGGAAATCGTTGTAACTGATGTTAAGGTCTATCTGGGCGGCGTCTATGCCTTTGCTTTTAAGGAAACCTGTAAGAGCCGGAGTGCCCAGCGGAGGAAAATTTTTTTCATAATCTGGAGGGATACAAAGCAGGACTTTAAACATAACGATCTAATTTTTGTTTGTGCCAGGGGCAGAGGGGAATAACATTACCACGACCGGAGTTCCCTGTTCGTATAAGCGCCTTTGGAGAGGGGATCCAGGACCTGGCTAAGGAAATAATTCACATCAGAGATGAACTTCCTGGGGATGAAGATTATATCCTGAGACTGCAGTACGACATTCTTGCTCAGGTCGCCTTTGAACACCTGGGAAAGGTTTATTCTCTGCGCGGCCGGGCCTTTAAATCCGCCCCGTATCAAAACAGTGCTGGACGGTACAGCGTCACGGGTAAAGCCTCCGGCCATACCTACAGCTTCCATAATGGATCTTTTGCCGGCAACCGAATAAACCCCGGGTTTATCCACCTGGCCTAAGATAATTACCCGGCTGCCGCCGACCTTTTTGATCGATATGGAGACCTCGGGATACTTAAGGAATTCCTTTAATTTCTCGGTTACCGCGTTATCCAACTGGGTTATTGTAAGCCCGGTAGCCTGGACATCGCCGATCAAAGGGAATGATATCATACCGTCAGGCCGGACGATCACATCCTGGGTCAGGTCGGGGTTCTGCCATACGGATATATACAGCATATCCTCATCGCCAACCACATATTCGACCGGCTCCGCCGGCTTAAGGTCCGCCGTCGCAGTAACCTGCGCGGGTTGATCAGCCGTGACAAGCGCGCCCTTATCCGCGACCGGCTGCTGCGGCTTTTGCGCCGGCACAACGGACAGATCGTTCGTCTTCATCAGGTCCATCGCTTTTTGATACTGCTCCTCAGCCTCCGTATACCTTCCCTGCTGGTAATAAATATTGCCCAGACGGTAATAATCCTTGGCCTGCTCCTGTTCATCAGCGGCGTTTATAACCGCCGGGATAACCAGGGCCATCAACGCCAAAAATATTATATTTTTTATTTTTGCATTCATTTTACCGCACCGGATCCATTATTCTGAGGCTCCAAGATCACCTCGATCTTGCGCCTGAGTTCATCGGCCTTATCTTTGCCCGCGGAACCTGCTTCTTTCTTCGGCAAGGCGCCGGTTTTGCTCTCTTGTAGCACGGCGTTCAATTTTACCGACTCGATCAAATCGTCAAGGGTCTTCTTTTGCCGCTCTTTCGCGTCAGCCAGTTCCCTTTCCAGGGCGCTTGAACGCGACTTCAACTCCGCTATCTCTTCTTTCAAAGACGCGCCCTCTTTCCGCCGCCGTTCAACTTCCGCATCCTTCTGGTTCAGGGCATCGGAGAACTGGGCCACTTGCGTTTTAAGGCTGGAATACAATAAGTTCATTTCCGCGTAACGCGCTTTTTCCCGCTCCAATTCCTCCCGGGAAGAGCTGTCCATCCCGCTCAACCGGGATTGAAAACCCATTAATTCCTCTTCTTTCCTGGCTAACTGCTGGGTCAGGAAAGCCAGGTTTTTCTGCAGCGATTCGGCGAGCTCCAGCTTCTTGTCCAAAGCCCCCTGCAATTCATTCATTTTCGCCTGCAGGGAAAGGTTCTGCTTTTCCATCTCCTGGAGCCGGATATCATTCCCCTTGCTGGCGGCAAGATCTTTCTCCAGATCCGACAACTTAACCTGAAAACTGAATAATTTCTCTTTAGCCCCCAGGGCATCATTCCTCGCTGAATCTATCTCCTGCTCTTTCTTAAGCAATAATTCGGTTAACCGGCTTATCTGGTCTTTCGCGCTGTCATAAAGCCCTGTGATCTTTCTTACTTCATTTCCGGACTGTATCCGCATTGCCTCGCCGCGGACAGAGGTTAATTCTTTTTCCAGTTCTGATATCTTCTTTTTAAGCTCTTTATTGGCGGACTCAAGGCTTTCCAGGAATTTCTGCCTGGCCGGCGATCCGGAATTCGCCTTGAAAGAGGCCTCGTCAAATTGCGACAATTCCTGCTGCAACTGCTGGATACGGCCGTCTTTTTCCTGTAAAGAAGACTTAAGTTGTTTGATATTTTCTTTTAACTGGCTGGCATTCGCTCCGGCCGCAGCCTGATCCGCGGAAGATTGTTTGCTTAAAGCGCCTTTTTTATCCAGCTCCCGCATTCCCTTTTCTAACTCATTATTCGCCTTAAGCAGATTTTCGTTTTCAGCCTTGAGCTTATCTAAACCGGACTTTAATTCAGCCAGTTCCCTGGCCTTCAGTTCCAATACCTTCTCATAATCGTCGGTCTTCTTCTTCCACGCGCCCTGGCTTCCGGACTGGGCTTTCTCCAGTTCGCCTCTGGCCGCCTTCAGGTCATCCATAGCCTTGGCGAACTCCCTGGTGGTGTTTTCCAGCCGGGTCTTCAAATTTATATTGTTCTCCTGGATCGCGGCGCGGTCACTGATCGCCTTAGCCAGATTCTTGTTAAGATCGTCGATCGTCTTGCGGGCGTTATCCAGGGATCCCCGCAGGGCCTGCGCGTCGCCAAGCTGGTCAAGCGTGGCGTCTTTATCTTTTATCTTATCCTCTATCTGGGAAACGCTGTTCTGCAGCTGTTCCTTTTCCCTGATCGCTTCATCCAGCAGGGTATTCAACTGCCCGCTGATCTTTTTTTCGTTATTCAGGGCAGAAAAAACAAATATAACCAGGATTACGGATCCGGCGGCTGCGAGAAGAAAATATGTGTCTTTTCTATTCCCCATTAGGTCTTTTGAAATACTCCAGGCATTCTTCGATATAAAGCAAAGGTGTTGTAAGCAGATCCACCGTTTTTACATCCTTAAGCTCTTTGCCCTCCTGATCGAACATTACGTGGATCTGCGGCCGTAACGGCGATGTGGAGTTATTCTTATACACCTGGGCGGTTTCCTTCGTGTTCAAACGGACCAGGAAACCGACAGGGAATATTCCGAAGTTCTCGATCAAAACCTTTATTACCCTGGCTGAAAAAGCCCGTTTATTATTCAATATCACGTTAATGGCATGGGCCGGCGTATATTTATTCCGGTAAGGCCGGCGATGCGTCAAAGCCTCGTAAACATCCGTGACCGCTATTATCTGGGGGTATTCCGATATTCCGGCGGACTCCAGTCCTTCAGGGTACCCCGTGCCGTCCATGCGCTCGTGTTCCTGCGATACGCCGGCGATGATCCCCGGGGTAAAAGCCGGATCAAACCTGTTAAGAATATCCTCGCCTGTTTTCGGATGCTGCTTGATCCTGCCATATTCCTCAGGATTCAGTTTTTCAGCCCTGTCGATTATATCTTTGCATTGGGCCAGGCCTATATCATGAAGGAAAGCCGCTGTCCCCAGCTCCAGAAGCCGGGCATGGTCGTACCCCAGGCCCAGGCCTATCTCCAAAGACATAAAACAGACATTAACAACATGGTAATAGAGGAAATCGTCGTTCTTGGGATATTCAGCCAGGGATAATTTCAGGGATTCTTTTGTGCCCACCTCGACCAGGCTGACCATTCTGGCCGCCAAAGCGTCAATATCCTTCTTGACACCCGGCTGCAGTTTCAGGTCGTTGGAATATATCTGTTTGGCCAGGCTATACGCGTCCTCATACATCTGGCTGAGAAGCCGGATATTCTCGTCGATGCTCTCTTGGGTCAACACGCAGGAAAGGTTGATGCTGGTTTTACCGGAGAAAAAAGACGACGCTGCTCCCTCAGGGCGATCAGACAATGCAGAGACATCCATGCCCGCCTGCCCGGAATTCGCGCTGTTAGCGCTTTCCGCTTCAAGCCTCTTTTTCTCCTGTTTGCTCTTCTTAAGAATGTCTAAGATACTGAACATTTTTATTATTTCTTATGCGGCTTGCTGTCGAGGTCAATATTCTCCAGGTTCTTTTTCACCTGTTCGGATACTCCGGAAGCGGATGCCGGATTAATGAACGGCACGTCGAAATCCGCGGAACCGAGATCCTCGTTTATTTTGGAAATGGTTTTTTTGTCGATCGTACTCGCGCCGTTGCCGAACCCGACCAAAAGCGCCAGATCGCAGATAGTATTTATCCGCCTTGGCGTACCGGAGGTGCAGAAATAGACCTCCTTAAGCGCTTCTTCATCAAAAATATCCCTGGTGGCCCCGCCGACCTTAAGACGGTGCTGGATATATTCTTTAGTCTCATTTTCATCCAGCGCTTTGAGATGATAGCGCACCGCCAGACGCTGCATGAACTGCGGCAGGGCCATCACGCTGTATTTAAGTTCGGGCTGGCCGATAAGGATTATGGTAAGCAGGAACGCGTCATCCAGCTGGAAATTAAGCAGCAGCCGGATCTCTTCGAAAATATCCTGATCCTGGATAGCCTGCGCCTCATCAATGATTATTACCGTGTGTTTGCCGGCGTTATGATTGGCGTAAAGTATCCGGTGCAGGGCGTGGAATAAGTCGATCTTGTTCGTCGCAGTCTCGCCGTTGCTTAACTGATGGACTATCTCCTGGATAAATTCCAGCCCGGAGAGCCGGGGATTGAGGATGAACACAGACTGGAACCTGTTCTCCTGCTGCAGTTCATGCCACAGGACGCGCGACAAAAGGGTTTTGCCGCTGCCGTATTCACCGGTAAAAAGCGCCGCGCCTTTGTGTTCGCGGACCACATAAAGCAGCCTGGCAACCGCTTCTTTGTGCTGTTTCGAATAATAGATGAATTGCGGATCAGGCGTATTTTCGAACGGTTTAGCTTTTAACCCCCAATAAGAAGTATACATAAAAGCCTTTATTCTACCGGAACGATCGCCTTAGCCGTGCTGACAAAGGAATATTCCTCTTTATTTTTATCGCTGATCTGATGGCTGAGCACTCCCCGCATGCTTTGCATATCTGCGGAGATCTCGCCTCTCCAGAAAGCCAGACCGGATTTTTCTGAACTCTGCATGGTCTCCCAGACAAAGGTCCCGTCGCCCTGTATGCTCAAAGAATAATTGGTGGCCTGGAATCCGCGTTTGCCGTAGCCGCTTATAGAAACCTGGTTTGTTTTAAATGTCACGGCGTCGGTTTCTTTCTTGCCTTTACCGGTAAGCTTGGACAACTCAATGGTCCATTCGGTATTATTCATCTCCTTGCGCTTCTGATCGATCAATGCCCTCTTGGCCTTATCCGATTCGATCCTGGCTTTGTCGGCTTCAATTTTAGTCTTATCCGTTTCTTTCTTCGCTTTTTCAGCCTTCACTTCGGTTTTGGCAACGGGAGCTGCGGGTTTGCTGACGGCCGCAGCAGAGTCTTTTTCAACGACAGTCTTCTCCGCGGAGTCCTTATCCCAGAACCAGGCAAAAGACTGGGAAGAAAATGCCAGAATAAAAGCCAGAACCAGTAATCCCAACGTTATCCTTTTCATGACCGCTTCTCCTTTTTTAGGTATCTTTTTAATCCACCGGCTTCTTACCCGCCCAGGTTTCCCAGGTAAGAATGTATTTTTTTACCCAATCCACATCATTATCTTCTGTTTTGCACAACTGCAGGAATTTACGGAACTGTTCGATCGCCTTGGGCCGGTTGACCATATATTCGGCGTATATATACCCGAGATTATAGTGGGCATACGGGTCATCCGGGTTAAGTTCGATAGTTTTCTCGAACTCGGCTACAGCGCGCTGATACTCTTTATTCTTCGTATAAAACACGCCCAGGTTATAATGCATCAGGGCTGTTTCCTTTACCAGGACCTTATTCTGCCTGGAGATCTCGGCAAAACGGGCGGGCAGCTGCTCAAGCTTCTTTTCAAAAGTCCGGTTCTTGGCCAGCGCCTCTTCATAGCGCTTCTTGTAATCTACGATCTGGCGGCGGTAGATCTCGCCCTGCGCGTATTGGTTCAAACGTTCATCTTCCATGCGTTTGAACTTCAGCTCCATCAGGGCGTTGCTTTTCTGCAGGTCCTTCTTCTCCCGTTCCAGCTTGCTTATGACCTTCCTTGTCTCCGGTAATATTTTATACTCAATCTCCCATCTTTCAAGCGAATTCTTCAGGGTCTCTTTCTCCGCGGCCAGCGCCGCGGTCTTTGTCTCCATTTCCGAGACCTTCTCTTCCATGGAAGAGATCTGCTCCTGATATTTCTGCTCAATATTCAGGTTCTTGTTTTTGCTTATTTCCAAAGATTGTTTCAAGGCATCATTGTCCTGGAGCGCTTTCTTGTACGCTGCCTCCGCCTCCTGGACTTTATCCTTATATCCGCGGGTATTCTTAAGCTGGATCAAAAGGTTATCCCTTTCAGCCGCGATCCTGTCGCATTCGCTTTTATTCTTGGCCTCCTCTTGCGCGCCGGCCATAGATGAGAAACCCAGCAAAACAACCGCGATAAAAGAGATCATTGTCTTATGCATTGGGCTTTTTTCCCTCATTTTTAGAAATTTCGCGCGGGTTTAATACCCCCGGGCATTATATCCGATTCGCTTTTTATGCTCGGATATGGATTATAAGACTTATATTCGACTTTTTCAGGGGCCTCGGTAAAATCGCCATACCCCTGGTATTCCTTATCCGGATTGGTCTTGAATTCCCGGGGATTACCGTTAGTCAACTCGTCCCCGTTTATTATATGCGGGGTCAGCAGCACGACCAATTCCGACCGGACTGAGGTATTTGTCGCCGACTTGAACAACCCGCCGATCAAAGGAAGCTTGCTCAAAAAAGGAGTCCCTTCGGAACTCAGGGTCTTTTCCTGTTTGGTCAGTCCGCCGATCAAAATGCTTGAGCCATCCTTGACCATAACGATAGTCTCGGCGGTCGAAGAATCTATTATCGGTATCCGGTTGTTACTGGCGGTTTCCAGGTAATCCACCACGCTGGATATCTCGGGCTTTATCTTAACGGTCACAAAACCGTCCTGATTGATCGTAGGCGTGACCATCAGTTGTATGCCCAGGTCCACGTAAGTAACAGCCTCCGACACAGTGGTCGAGGTCTCTGTCTGTGTGGTAGTGGTGGTGATATACGCCTGTTTTTCGCCGACGTGTATCTTAGCCTCATGGTTGTTCACCACTGCCAGCTTGGGATTGGAAAGGATCCTGGTTTCTCCCAGGGTCTGCAGGTACTTGAGCACTGTATCAAAATCTTTATTGCCTTTGACCATGCCAAAATGCACCGATTCCGTTCCAACCTTGGTCCCGGCCGTGGAATTCGCAAAAGAGTAAGACCCGACATTGCCCCCCATATCCGATAGAACCGTGGAACGGGACCGCCAGGCATCGGTCGAATCCGTGGTCACCGAGGAAAAAGGGGCCGAGCCGAGATAAGTCAACCCGTCGCTTCCGCCGACATCGAACAAACCCTGCCATTCAACCCCTGCGCTGTTTTCGTTGGTTAATTTGACCTGGATTATCTTGGCGTCCATAAGGATCTGCCGGGTCTTCTGGTCCAGGCTTTCGATCAGCCTGCTGATATCTTCCATACGGTTAGGAAGGGTCTGAACGATAACCTGATTAGTCCGCTCATCGGATTTAATGGATCCCACCTTTTTAAGGTCAAGTTGGTTCTTAAGCTGATCTTCCACATCCTTGGCCCGGGCATATTTCAGGTCGAAGATCATGATGACGTTCTTATGCTCCATCGCCTGCAAGGTGTCTTCCATGGTCTTTACCCGCTCAGGCGTATCGATGACCAGAATAACCCCGGAGTCCGTGTCTAACAGGAGCTTGCCGATATCGCTTTTCATGGTGGTCAAAAGATTGAACGCCTGCTCCGGGATAGCGTATTGTAAACGGAAGATCTTGAACACCCGGGAATCAAAAAAGCCACGGCCGTAGAACTCTTTATATTCAGCCTCGGTCATGATATTGAAGATGTTGCCCTTCTTCACATACGCCAGGCTGTTGCTGCGCAATATTATATCGAATATATCCCGCAGGGATACGTCGTTGACCGTAAGCGATACCCGGCCAGTTACATTCTTAGTGAGGATAACGTTTATGCCGGCTTTGGCCGCTATGAACTTCAGCGCCTCATGTATATCCATATCCCGGAAATCCAGCGTAATGATCTTATCCGGCAGGTCATTGACCGACGGCGGGGGATTTAACCTGTTGCCCGCCTTGTTTTCCGTCTGGCCGAATACAGACATTATCCCACAAAAGAAACAAATGACCAACGGAAAAAGTATTTTAAGTAACCGCATCTTTATATCCCCGTAAGCTTCTTGCGGATCAACATTAAAGAATACCCTTCGCTGGCCAGGGCCGAGATCCTGGCTATGCGCCTGGCCACCTGCCTGCGGTCATAGTAGCGGACATTGCCTTTTTTCAGGACTACGGTCAACAGGCCCGTGTCTGAATAACGGTTCACTGTCTGATACGAGATGCCGTATTTCCCCGATATTTCTTTAACCGTGGTTAATTTGTTTTTCATGTCTTATTCCTGGCCGAAAGTTTCCCAAGTCACGATATATTTCCTGACCCGCTCCGACTCGGCGTCATGCGGAGCCAGCGCCAGATATTTCTTGAAATATTCCAGCGCCTTCTTCTTGTCGTTCAAATACTCTCCGTATATCACGCCCAGGTTGTAATACGCGGCGGAATCCGCAGGCTTAAGCTCAATGACCTTTTGCAGTTCGGATATGGCTTTCTTATATTCCTGGTTCTGGGCGTATAATACGCTCATGTTATAATGCAGCACCGCATTCTCCTCGGGGAGCTTATCGGCTTTGACGCCGCCTTTCTTACTCCTGGCCTTTTGAGGCTCTTTGAGCTTCTTTTCCGGTTCAACGGTTTTTTGCTTCAAGGCTTTTATCCCCTCTTCCCCTGTATCATCCTTACCCGGGAGGTCCTCGGATTTAACCTCTTTTGCCGGCGCCTGCTTGGCCGCTGGCGCTGATTCAACCGCATCCTGCTGCTGCGGGATAGCCCCGGTCTCGCTTGTTGCCGACGCGTTCAATTTCTGGGAAATAACCACGTACTGGTTCTTCAGGAATTTATTCTGCTCTTCCAGCTTTTGCGTTTGTTCTTCGAATTTCTTCCTGGCGTTCTCGTAATCTATCTTTTGCTGCTGGAATTTATTGTTCAGCAGGATCAACTCGCCCTCTTTTTGCGCGTTCAGCTGGTCCATCTGCGCCTTATTGAACGCCTGTTCCTGTTCCCGCTGGGACTTAGCCATGGAAACCACCTGGGCTAATTGTTCATTCTGCGCCCTGAAATCATTATTAGCCGACTGAAGTTTCGCCTGCGCGGCCTCGCTGGCCGAAAGCCTGGCGCGTAACTTCTCAAGCTCCGTGGATAACGCGTCTATCTTGGCCTCAAGCCCCTTGTTTTGTTTTTCCGAATCGGTATATTGCATCATCGCCCGGGCCAGCTCTTCCGACACCCGGGAAAACTCAGACTGCAGCTGGACCTGTTTGTTTAACAGGTTTTTATTGTCCTGGGCCAATGCCATATTCGCGTTTTCGGATTTCTTTAACCGCCCGTTCAACTCTTTTTCTTTGGATTGAAGCCCCGCTTGTTCCTGTATGAGCTTATAAGACAATGCCTGTCCGTCTTTGAGTTCTTTTTCAAGCTTGGTTATTTTCGCCAGCAGGTCTTTCTTTACCTGCTCCTCCCGCTTGGCCAAGGCGAACTCTTCCGACTTTTTTAAACGCGCCAATTGAAGCACCAGCTTTTCTTTATCCTGTTTATCGCCGGCCAACTCGGTCCTTAACCTGTCCCTGTCTGTCTCCAGTTGCGCGTATTTATTCTGCAGCTGCAGTATCTCCTTATGGATATCATCCCTCTTCTTCGCGTTCGCGGAGACATCTTCTTTAAGGGCCTTGTTCTCATTCAACGCGTTAGCCAGGTCCTGGCGCAGTCTTTCCATTTCCCGGGCGTTAGCCTGATCCACCCCTTGCCGGAACCCCTGCTGTTTACGCGAATGCGTGGATTCCGCTTGCAAAAGATTGCGCTCTTTCTCAACCTGATTAAGCCGCTGTTTTATCTGGACAAGCTCCTGCGAAAGATTTTCCTGCGCGATATATTTTTCGGCTTTCTCCCGCAGTTGCTGATTCTCCTGACGGGCATTAGCCAGTTCCTGATTTATCTTTTCCAATTCCTTGCCGTTAGCCTGGTTTACGCCCTGCCGAAAACCCTCCTGCTTGCGCAAGTGAACAGCTTCAGACCTCAAAAGGTTACGCTCCTTCTCAACCTGATTAAGCTCTTCCCGGACTTCAACCAGCTCTTTAGCCAGATCTTCCTGTTTGGTGGATTCCACCGCGTTATCGCGCAGTTTTTGATTTTCTTCCTGCAGCTTAACCAGATCCTGGCGGAGCTTTTCCAATTCCTGGCCGTTAGCCTGGCCTACGCCCTGGCGGAAGCCTTCCTGTTTCTTGGCGTATAACGATTCGGTGCGCAGAAGGTTGCGCTCTTTTTCCACTTGAGAGAGTTTCTCCCGTAATTGTTCGATCTCATCCTTTCCATTTTGGTGAAGGCTTTCGCGCAGCCCTTCCTGTTTGCGGGAATGGAAAGATTCGGCCCTTAACAGGTTGCGTTCTTTCTCAACCTGGCTCAATTTTTCTTTAACCTCAGTCAGTTCTTTAGCCAGATCTTCCTGTTTCTTGAAATCAGCCGCCTCTTCGCGCAGCTTTTCATTCTCCTGCCGCGCGTCAGCCAGTTCCTGGCGTAATTTATCCAATTCCCTGGAACTCGCCTGGCCTACGCCCTGGCGGAAGCCTTCCTGTTTCTTGGCGTGCAAAGACTCAGTGCGCAGAAGATTGCGCTCTTTTTCCGACCTTACCAGTTTTTCGCGTAATTGCGCCAGTTCTTTTTGCAGGTTCTGCGCGTCTTTAGCGTTTAAAGCTATCTCCTGGAGTTTTGCGTTATCCTCCCGGGCCTTAACCAGGGCTTGCCGCATACTTTCCAATTCCTGGCCGTTAGCCTGGCCTACGCCCTGGCGGAAGCCTTCCTGTTTCTTGGCGTGCAAAGACTCAGTGCGCAGAAGATTGCGCTCTTTTTCCGACCTTACTAATTTCTCGCGTAATTGAGCCAGTTCCTTGTGGATACTCTCTGAAACTTTGGCGTTTGCAGCGATCTCCTGCAGCCTGGCGTTCTCCTCCCTGGCTTTGGCCAGATCTTTTCTTGAATCCTCCAGGTCTTCCAGCATCCCTTTATTAACGCCGTCCCTGAATCCTTCATTACGCTTACCGTATACCATTTCGCTGCGCAGAAGATTGCGCTCCTTTTCGACCAGGCCAAGCCTTTGTTTTACCTGAATAAGCTCCTGCGAAAGATTTTCCTGTTCAAGGCATTTATCGGTTTTATCGCGCAGTCTCTGGTTCTCCTGCTGAGCAACAGCCAGCTCGTTATAAAGTTTTTCCAATTCCTGGCCGTTGGACTGATTCATGCCCTGGCGGAAACCTTCCTGCTTCTTGGCATACAGAGACTCGGTGCGCAGAAGGTTGCGCTCCTTTTCCACCTGAGCGAGCTTTTCTTTTAACTGGCTGATCTCCCGGCGGCATTTATTCTGATCTTTTGAGTTAAGATTATCCTGTTTGAGTTGTTTGTTCTCGGCTTCTACCTGGTTAAGCTCTTTACGCAGCAGCGTAAGCTCCTGGGGCAGGCTCTCGAAGCTTTTAAGCCTGGCGTTAGCCTGGCGCAGGCGTTTGTTCTCATCATCCACCTGATTGATCTCGTTGCGCAGTAAAACCAGTTCCTGGGCCATCGGAGCCTGCTTATCGGCCTTGCCCGCGGCCGCGCGCAGTTTTTCCAACTCTTCGCTGGGCACCTGCTTCTCTTTTAACAAAGCGGTTTCCTTCATTAAAGACTTGCGTTCCTGCTCAAGATTGGAAACTTTCTGCTGCAATAATTCCAGCTGCCCCTGGCACGCGCCTATCTGGCTCAACAGGTTCTCTTTATCCTGCGAAAACCCGGATCTTTGTTTCTGATAATCCTGCAGCTTCTTAGCGGTTTCCTGATATTGCTTATTGATCAAATCATTCTTTTGGCCGGCCTCTTTGTTCTCTTTAGCTAACGCGGCGAGCCTTTCTTCAACCGACCGGATCTTCTCGGTTAACCCCTTTTTCTCCTGTTCGGCTGCGGCCTTAACCGCCTCAACCCGGTACGGGCCGGCGGCTTTTTCCTTGATCAGGTTTATATTCTCCTGCTCTAATTTCGCTTTCTGCGACTGCAGTTCCTTTAATTGCAGCGCAAGTTTTTTTTGCTGGTCCTGGAGCATCTGGCGTTCCCGGGAAAGGATCTCGATCATACCCTCAAACCCCTGGAAATCCTTGTTCAACTTGATTATCTTGGCGTTCAAAGCGACGCGCTCGGCTTCTTTCTGCGAATAAAGCTCCTTTAGTTCGTTGCGCGATTGTCTGGTCAGCGATAATTCCTCTTTAACATTCTTTAATTCGCTGATCAACGCGTCCCGGTCGTATTCGGCATTATTCGGCTGGCCGAAAGCGGCTCCGGCGAAAAAGAACCACGCGGCTACGAACGAACACAAACGGGCCAGACGGTAATAAGAAGCGTTTTTATTCTTCATTTATACGATCTCCTTACGTAGAGACGGAACACCGGCGTATATTCCCATTACGCCGGGTGTAAAATACTTGAGACGGAACACCGGCGTATATTCCCATTACGCCGGGTGTAAAATACTTGAGACGGAACACCGACGCATATTCTCCGCCATGAAGCGGATACCGGCGTATTCCAATAACGCCGGGTGCCGATTGCGTCGGGTGTAACTTACTTTATATAGGGCAACACCAGCACATTCCGATTGCACCGGGTGTAAAATATTTAAGACTCAACACCGACGCATATTCTCCACCATGAGGCGGACACTCGCGCAATTCCAAATAGCGCGAGGTGTAAGCCACTTTACGGACACCCGCATTTCACTTAACGCGGGGTGCCATTACTTCGGGTGTAAATTACAACCTACTTGCCGCGTTTTAACCCTTTAAGCTTCAATTTTTGGTCGTCTAACGGCACATACACTTCATTAGAAAGCTGTTCCCGCAGTTTCCCGACCTGTGTATTTTCATAGTCCTGCGTTGACTTCAATCCGATCTTATCATTCTTATCTATCCCCGCGCCGGTCACCAGTGTCTCACCGCTTATTATCCTGGGGGTCATGATGATCAAAAGCTCGGAAACCTCCTTAGAGTTAGATTCTACGCTGAAGAACTTGCCTAAGAATGGGATCTTGGATAAATACGGGATGCCCTCAGAAGAATCAACCTTCTGCTCTTTGCGCAAACCGCCGATTATAACGGTCGAGCCTTCCTTGACCAAAACAGTTGTTTCCGCCAGAGACGTATCGATAATAGGGATCTGATTATTGGTAGGCGTGACCAGGATATCGATTACGCTGCTTACTTCCGCTTTTACCTTCAAGTTTATGAAACCGTCGTCGTTTATATTAGGGACTACGGACAACAGAACGCCCACATCCACAAAGGTGACCTGTTCGGATACGGTATTCGTGGATGAGCCCGTAGTAGTAGTAGTAGTGACATACGCCTCTTTCTGGCCCACGTGGATCTTTGCTTCCTGATTGTTGGTCACCGCCAGTTTAGGGTTAGACATTATCCTGGTATTGCCGACGGTCTGCAGGTATTTAAGGACAACATCGAAATCATTATACCCGACCACGCCGATATGCAGCTCTTCGCCGAGGGTCTTGGCCCCGGTAGTATTCGCGGAATAACCGGAAGAGTATGATCCTATTCCGGTATTATTCCAAGCGGTTTTGCGGGACGTGAAGGTATCATCGGAGCTGGTGGATTGCGCGCTAAAAGGCACAGACCCCAAATAGGTCAATGCGTCACCCGAGCTTATATTCGCTAACCCTTCCCATTGCACCCCGCTGTCCAGCTGGTTCGTAAGTTTGACCTGAACAATATCCACATCGATGACGACCTCTTTAGTCTTGCGGTCCAGGTCCTTTATCAGTTTTTCTATCTGTTCCATCCGGTCAGGCAGCGCCTGGATCAAAAGCTGGTTATCTCTTTCGTCGGCCTTGATCAAACCTACCTTTTTGGAATCAAGCTGGTTCTTCAGTGTTTCTTCGATATCCTTGGCCTTGGCGTAATTGAGTTTGATCACCTTTACCGTATTGGTCTCTTCAAAATCCTTCAATGCCTGTTCCATAAGATCCAGCCTGGCCGGTGAATCCATGGCCATAATATTGCCGGATTCAGCGTCGACCATTATCCTGCCGATCTCGCTTTTAAGCATGTCCAGAAGGCTGAAGGCCTGGTCCGGGACTATATATTTAAGGTAAAAAACCTTTACCTTGCGCACATCGGAGAAACTCTTTCCGTACAAACTGCGGTATTCCTCCTGGCTCATTACATTATAGATATCGCCTTTCTTGTCGTAAGCCAGGTTATTGCTGCGCAGCATCAGGTCAAAAACATCGGCAATAGGCGCGTTATTCACGATAAGGCTCACCCTGCCGGCTACCGCCTTGGTAGTTATGATATTCAACCCCGCTTTACCGGACAGGAATTTGAGGGCGTCCACCACATCGATATTGCGCAGGTCCAAAGTAATATTACCGCTTATTCCGGAAACAGGCAGGCTGGGGACAGCCGGCAGCATATTGTTCTGCGGGATCGATACCTGCGCCAGTTGCGTGGCTTTATTTTCCCCGGCAGCCGGCTGTTCGGCAAAACCGCTCCGGAAAACCAACAGGAAAGCGGCCGCGAGCAATACGCTTTTTGTTATGCGGTATCTTTTCATTTCAGGTCAATTAGTTCCTTGCCGTAACGCAAGCTTACCTTGTCCTTGGATATATTCTCCACCGTAAGTTCGCCGATCATCTGCCCCTTCTTCACGAAAAATGTTTTAGACATCGCGGAATCTTCGATCATTGCGTCCGGCTCGTCAGACCAGGATATACCAACTAATCTGTACTTCTGGGCTAACTCTTCGAGTTTGGAAACAGCGGCAGGTTCTGCCCCGGTGTCGAATTTACCGCCCATCCGGAATATATCCCTCTTGCCGATCCCGTCAACATAATAAATAAGCCCCTTAAGGGCAGAAACGTCCGTGACCATCCCTTCCTGCTTGGTTATAGGATCCGGCGCCATATCCGTTAGCGATAACCGCTTTAACCCTTTCCAGGAAGAATAAAAGCTGAACACCAGGAAAACCGCCAGGAAAACAATGCATAAAACCAATCCCCGGCTTATCAAAATGAGATCTAGTTGCGTATAACCGGACTTGAAGAACTTCTGCAGCCCGGTTTTCACCCATAATATCCCTGCGGCTGAAAAAGTGTCTGTTGCCGCAGAAGCCTTGTCCGCGGGACCCTGGGCAGCGCCGATTTTCATTTTAGGGTCTTCCATATTTATTTGCCTTTTGCCGCCGGCGCGGGCTTGGGGTAAACGATTATCCCGGCCTCTTCCTTCAACTTCTTGACCCAATCGGTCAAACCTTCGTATTTCTTTATGTTCTCCACTTGTTTAAGATACGACTCCCGTAATTTAGGGAATTCCGCGGGATCAGCCTCCCGTTTTTTTATGATCCTGAATACCCCGTATCCTTTATATACTGGGGTAGGAGGATAAATGGAATTAACCTCCATTTTCAGCATCTTATACAGGTCGGCCCTGGGTATCATCCACATATTTATCAGGAATTCAAATGAGACAAAACCCGGGCGCTTGAAGAATTTCGGGTCTTTTTTGGCCCGTTTGTCCCACAAAGCCGGATCCTGCATTTTCTTATAATAATCCTGGGCGTCCTTTAATTCATCGAATTGGGCCAGCTCCAGCTCCATGGTGTTATATTCATTGATGTATTCATCCCGGGCCTCGTCCTCGCTGACCGAAGGTTTAATGCCGTCCAGCACCTGCTTACGCAGTTTCTCTAACTGTATAAGGTGGCTCAACTGATTCTGGAAAAAATCAACCGGCTCTCCGGTCTTTTCCTTCACCCACTTCTCATAATCCGCGGGGCTTTTCTTCCAGTCAAAAGCCACCTTCGCGTCCTTAAGCATCTTCCCCAGTTCATCCTCGACCTCCGGGGTTTCCACTTTTATCCCCCGCCTGAACGCCTCAAAAGAAAGAACCAGCTGTTCCCATACCCGGTCCTCCATCTCCTTTTCGTTCTGCGGAGCCGCACCCCATCTTGTGCCGAATATATTCAATACGCTGCGGACAAAATAGTAATTATTCATAGGGACCTTCACCTGCCATCCGGCGAATTCGCCGGCGTAAGTCTCCTGGGCAGGCTGAGCATCCTGGCAATAGGCAAAACAAGGTAAAAACAAGACTGTTATAATAAAGGAAAGAAAAACAGCCGACTTTAAAAACGTCCGGATCATCTTATATCCCCAGCATTTTCTTGCGGATCAGGCGTAATGAATACCCTTCTCCGGCTAATTTTATTATTTTGGCCAGGCGGAACTTTACCTGGGCCTCGTCATAAAACCTTATATTGCCTTTTTTAGTCACCAACGACAACAAACCGAAATCGGTATAATGATTAACCGTCTGGTAAGAGATCCCGTACTTTTCAGTGATCTCTTTCGCCGCGATAAGCCTGCCCTGCCTGAGGTTCCTTGTCTTCTCAATCATGTCTTTAGCCTGTTTTCATAACTTTAATATCTATAGTAGTTCTCATAGTTACCGTAACTCTAAGATATATCATAAATTTCATATTTGTCAACAGAAAACTTATTCGGGGATTTGGATCGGGTTACAACGGAAAGGTTAACGGAAGAATCAACGCTTAAGCTGTTTGTGGGTCCTTAAGGCCGACTCCAAAAGCGAAAGCCCCTCCTGGAAGTCTTTGCCTTTGTAAAAGACTCCGGATATGCCGCTTTCTACGGCGCTTTTCGCCCTTTTGTCGTCGACATAGGCGCTGATGATTATCACCGGGATATCCTTATTGAACTCCCTGATCTTACGCAAGGCCTGCGCGCCGTCCATAACCGGCATATTCAGGTCCATAAAGATTATATCCGGCCCTGCTTCACGGGCTAACTTTACCGCGTCCTCTCCGTTAGCCGCGCCGATCACCGAATACCCTTTGGACTCAAGCCAGAAGGTCATTAATTTCCTGAAATCCAGCTCATCATCCACCAACAGGACCTTTATCTGTTTCTCCATTTTCAGCCTCCGTAAAAAAAAGGGCGGACTAATTCTTCTACCGCTTGAATTTGTCCGCCCTCAGGGATCACTGCGCCTTTATTTCTTGTGGCAATCCATACAGCCTGTAGGGCCGCTGGCTTTTTCTTTATGGCAATCGATGCAATTCTTGTGAAACGCGTTCTGCGCGTTCAACTTGGCTTCCTTGGTGTGGCAAACCTCGCATTTCTGGTCAGGGGTGCCCATATGATGGCAAACCTTGCATTCTCCCTGGGCGGTATGGCCCTTATGGGAAAAAGTGACCTTGCCAAAGGTATTTTCCAGGGTGACTGAATCCGGGGCGGCGGCGCCTTCCTGCGCATCCACAAAATGAGCCAGCCCGAAGAACAATAACCCGCATGCCGCTAAAAGGAACGTTAAAAAAACATATTTCTTCATACTCCCTCCTTTTTTTACATTCTATTATCTTTTAACCCGTTGTCAACCAAAAATTATACGCGGGATATCATCCGGCCATCCTCAGCCTGAGAGCCAGGTCGCCCAGGCTGGCCACCAGGAACGACTTCAGGAATATTATCGCCAGAAAAGCGATCACCGGGGAAATATCTATACCGAATTTCAGCGAAAAAGGAAGCATCTTCCTTATGGGATAAAGTACCGGTTCGGTAACTTTATATAAGAACTGGACCACGGGATTATACGGGTCAGGGCTGACCCAGCTGATCAAAGCCCGGACTATTACCAGCCAATACAGCGCCGTAAGGATAATATCCATCACCTGGGCCACCGCGTTCAACAAATTAGACAATAAAAACATATCTCGTCCTTTCTCTAAGAACAGGGCATCCGTTCATACGTATTATATATATATAAGGAAATATCGGAGATGAACGCTTTTACTTTCGGCGCGCCTGCCCTGCTTTTAGTCAGCACGCAGATCAGGAAATGCCCCTGGTCGGTGAAGACAATGCCCGCGTCATGGCAGACATTGCGCTCAAGCCCGGTCTTGTGCGCTACCAGGACATCCTGAGGCAGTTTTTTGGGGATCCGGTCATTGACTTTTTGCTTTAAAAGCAAACTCAGGCATTTTGTGGATATGCTGCGGTTTATGAATTTCTTCCGGTAGATCTTTTCCAGGATAAGCGAGATATCCGCGGCTGTAGTGTAATTCTCCACGCCTTGCTTGCGATAACGGAAATCCATCATCTTCCGGCTGAGGTTGGTATGAATAAGACCCTCGCTTTTGAAGAAATCGTTCAAGTAATCAAAACCCAAAAGCTCGATAAGCATATTGGCCGCCGTATTATCGCTCTTGGTGATCATTAACTCGATAAGCTTATCCACGGTTAACCTTGAGCCGACCGGCTTGTTCTTTAACGCCCCTGAGCCTTCGGTCTTATGGGAGGCCTTCAAAACAAGCTGGCTGTCCAGCGATATCTTTTTATCCCTGGCCGCGCGGAAACAGGCGGCCATGATCGGGATCTTGACCATGCTTGCCGAGGGAAAAAGCTTATCTTCGTTAAGGGATATGCGCCAGCCCATCTTCAGGTCTTCAACAATTATCCCGGCATTGCCGTTAAAATTGTTAAGCTTTGACTGCATAGCTTTTTCCAGGGATCCCCAGGCAACCCTTCTCTTCTCCTGGGCGGTTTGTTTTTTCTTTACCTCCTGTAATCCGCTGTAAGCCTTATCCAGGCAAAAAACACTCAACCCGGAGCAAATACATAAAAACAAGGTAAAAAATATTTTTCGTTTGACCATCTTATGGCTGTATCCTCTTAAGCTCTGATTTTAACCTGTAGAACGGGAAATTTTTCCCTGGGCATTCCGTCGCCTTACGGGTCACGTCTTTATGCCTGCGGATACAGGCAACAGGGATATTATACTGCCGGCGCAGCACCGAAATAAGCTGCACCAGGGAATCCCATTGTCTATCAGAAATATCCTGGCGGTTAAAATCGCCTACCAGACAGATCTCGATCTCATTGGGCCGGTTCACCTGGGCCTGCGCCTTCCAGCGCCAGCCCGCTTCGATCAAGCCGTCAGCCGAACCTATGCCGTTACCAATGACAAAATGGTAAAAAAGTCCGCCCATGCCTCTTGCCTGGTGATTCCGGCCGAATATCCCGGCATTACCTCCCAGAGTGGCGCTGTGATGCACGGTGATCGAACGCCACCTGGTCTTATGCTGAACCGGGCCGATCAGGCTTTCCACCTGCCCGCTTATACCGGGACGCTGCGGCTGCGTAACTGAAGGATATCTTGGCCCGGGGATAAGCAATCTCTGCCCGACTGCCAAATGAGCCGGGTCCTGGATACGGTTAACCCGCATGATCTGGTTTATGTCGGTATTATAGTTCCTGGCGATACGCCAGAGCGTCTCTTTGCTTGCGACTATATGATAAACGCCGGCAGGTTGTGAGATCATCGGCGCAGGCGGGACCTGCTGCGGTATAGTAGCGCAACCGGCTATGAACAGGGCAAAAACAACATAAGATAAGCAAAGAAGATCCTTTGGCATTATCCGGTTAGTTTATCGGGTCAATTATTTTTTGAAAGAAAATACATGGCCGTTCAAACTGGCCATCCTCATTTTCAGCCTGCTGGGTTCGCTGACAAAAAAAACAGGCGCTCCGGCGCCCGTTCTTTCTTCTAAAGCCACCTCGCAATGCACTGTGCCTTTCAACATGGTAAATATGCAGCTGGAAAAATCGTTGTATCTCATCCGCAACAAAACAAAGTCTTCCGGGCACAGCCCCGGGCCCTTGGCTTTCCTTTCAAACGCCGCGTGCTTATCCAAAGCGACAAGGATATAAACCGGGTTCAATCTCGTCCCGTTGGCATTAACAATTATGAATTCCTCATTATCTTCGTGGGAATTAAGTTTAGGGATGCCGGAATTAAGCTTAACGCAGATAAGCTTATGCGAACCGAATCTGGGCGCCGAGGCATATATGGTCTTCACCGCGCCGTTTGCGGCGCGCGAATCCAGGACCGCCTTTGGCGGATCAAGCCTGCGGATGAGTCCGCGGCTTTCCAGGCTCTTAAGGACCTTTACGGTGGGATTCACTGCTTTTAATTTCAGGGTCTTCATTTATCGATAAAGGGGCGTTTCTATTTATTTTTCAGAACGCTTCCGGCAGAATAAATAGAAACGTCCCCTTTTTTTAGTTATTCTTTCACAGTCGCGATATTCAGGTTCGATATCCCCAGTTCAGTAAGCGTATCCAGGACGTTCACTATATTCTTGAAAGCCACCAGCTTGTCCGCGCGGAGGATAACCACCAGGTTGGGATTTTCCTTGCGTTTCAAGCTGATCTTTTCTTTGAGCGCCCGTATATTGACCGCATCCTCGCCCAAATAGATCATCCCCTCGTTGCTCAAGGATATGTTCACCTGGCTGTAATTCTCGATATTCGAGGTATTCGCGGCCTTGGGCAGTTTTATATCCAGTTTCTGCACCCGGTTGGGATTAAAGGTATAAAGCAGGCTGAATGAGATAAAAAAGAAGATGAACATGTTCATGACGATATCCGTCATGGCGATGGATTCCATGCTCATAAAATAATCTTTTTTCCCGCCGATCCTCATACCCTGGTCTCCTCTTTAGTCTCAGAAATAACTTCTATGAGCTGTATGGCGTAGTTATTCAATTCAGCGGCCGAATATTTTATCTGGCTGATAAAATAGTTATAGCAAAGATAGAACGGGATGGCAACCATAAGCCCGGCCGCAGTAGTTATCATAGCCTGATAAATACCCAAAGCCAGGACACTGACTGTGATATTCGCCCCGGCCTGTTCCCAGGACATGAACGCCCGGATCAACCCGGTAATAGTCCCCAAAAAGCCCAGAAGAGGCTCTATGCCGATTATCGAAGCCAAGGCGCCCAGGCGTTTTTCCAACCTCTGGATCTGATTATTCCCCGCTTGTTCCAGTATCTTCTCCAACCTTTCCGGAGGGCTGCTGCGCCTCTCTATGCCTATCTTGAATACAGCGGCGATAGGATAATCGATGTTCTTTTCGCACAGCTCCAGCGCTTTTGAAAAATTATTCCCTTTGATATATTTGAAGATATCCTGGACAAACCTGGAAGAATCCATTTTTATCCTTTTCAAGAACCATACTTTTTCCAGGATTATCGCCAAGCCGTAAATAGAACCCAGGATGATCGGCAGCATTACCGGACCGCCTTTGACTATGAAATTCCACATATTATCACTCCTCCTTGAGTACGGACGAAACACCGGCGTATATTCCGATTACGCCGGGTGTAAAATACTTTAGACACAACACCCGCGCAATACCGATTAGCGCGGGGTGTCAATTATAATCACAACGCCGGGTGAAAGATTTCAGGTGAATAATTCCTTAAATATTACCACGCTATCATTATTCCAACAACAAGTTTTTGTTACCGGCCTGATTACTCGCAGCCCTTGAATACGCCGCCGGAGATAACTATATTGACCGCTTGTTTTACCGTCATATCCAGGAACCTGACCTGGCTCCTGGGGACAAAAACCATATTCCCGGTAAGCGGCCCCGGGGTCGTGGAAACAAAAACCGACACCATATCCCCGTCCGCGGCTTTATTGATGATCTCAAACTGGTCATTAGTCAGGAAACCTATGGAATAGATCCCCCTGGACGGATACTCGATCAACACCACCTTTTTGAACCCCAGTTCTTTTTGCAGGGTAAAGAAAAGAATAACCTCTTTTATCGCCGGATAAATATTCTTGATCAAGGGCAGCCCGGCAAACAACTTCTCGAATTCAACGAATAATTTATGGGCGATGAACCTTTTGGCTAACCAGCCGATCAGGATGATCAGGATCAGAAAGACCAGAAAGCCCAGCCCCGGGACAGAGAACCCCAGGGCCGACTGCAGGTAAGCGTTAATGAACCTGCCCAGGATGCTGTCCAGAAAATTAAATATGCTCACCAGGATATATATCGTCAGGTATACCGGGATTATAACTACCAGGCCGGTAATAAAATATTTTTTCATTTTATCCATGGTTTACCCTCCTGAGCCGCGCTATCCCTGTTCTTTTTCCCATCTTCGCTTGAACCTTCCACATCGATAACATCTTTATACCTGTTCCCGCCGGTCTGCTGACTGCGGTAAAAACGCATGTCCGCATGGCCCTGCGGCCCGAGGAATATGCTTAAAATAAAACTGATAAAGCTGAATAATAAAGCCCCCCAGAAAGCGCTCCGGAAATCAACGACCTCGAAGCCCGGGACGATCCGCGAAACCAGGTAAAAAAAGAAAGCATTGATCAAGAAAGTGAACAACCCGAAAGACAAGATATTCAACGGCAAGGTAAGCAGCATGATCAACGGCCGCAAAAAAGCGTTGATCAGACCCAAGGCTAAAGCCGCAATCGCGACCGTCTGCCATTTATCCGCGGAGATCCCCGGGACAAAACTCGCCACTGCCACTAAAGCCGTTATATTAACCAGCCATTTTATTAAAAAAGCTTTCACTGTGTCCTTTCCGTTTATTCCAATTCGGATTCCAGCCTGCGTATAAAAGCGTCGGCGTCCTGGACCAGCGAGGCGGACAGCATCTTCGAGCCCTTTATTTCGTCTTTCAGCGATTTAAGTATGCCGATAAACCTTTTTATGGATGTCTGCCTTTTCTTCTCCCAGGCTTCTTCAGGTTCTAATTCCTGGCGCTGACGGATCAGGCTGGTAAGGTCCTTCTTGATCTCCCGGCTGTCCTTGCCTTTCTGGAAGACCGCTTCCTTGAGGTTCGCGTAATCTTCCCCGTCCAGGTCCTTTTTCTCTTTAGCCAGCCTTAACAGGTCGACCGACTCATAGCTGGGCACATTCACCGCCTTGGCGTCCTCGCTGATACTCTCCTTAAGATAACCGGGCTCTTCTTTTTCCAGAAAAAAATACGACCGCAAAAGCTTCATCGCCGTCTGCTTGCGTATGCCGATCTCCTTGGTCGTATAGTTGTCGAAATCCTGATAGCCCCATTCTTTATAAAGTTTATCCTTCCACACCGAGTAAAGCGAACGGCCAAGCTCTATCCAGGACCGTTTGAAATCCCTGGCGTTTTCCAGGACATGCTGGCGCAGCGGATTATCCGCGGTGTCCCGGATCTTCTGCTCTATATTTCCCAGCGCGCTGTTATGAATATTGCTCATTTTATCGGGTTATCCTTTCGGGCTTTGCGGGTTACACGTTGGGAGGCGGCGTCTGCAGCTTGACTAAAGGCTGGTTCTTCTTTTGCTCTTCTAAAAACTGCTGGAACAGCTGAGAAAACTTTTCTTCCAGCTCGTCGTATTGGCCTTTAAGCCCTTCATGCATCTGATTGGACAAGGCTGATTCCCTGCGCGCCTTTATCAACTCCTCTTCCAGTTTAACAACCTTTGCGGCTAGATCGGTTTTTAAAACTGCCTCGCTGCTCAATCGTTCTTTCAACTCAGCCAGTTGCAATTCAAGTTCGCTTTTATTCGCTTTTAATATTTCATTCTCCCTGGCCTGCCCGTCAACAGCTTCCAATTGTTTCCGGATCATATCCTCTTTTTCCCGGGCAATCCCGTCAAATTCTTTGATCCGGGATTTCAACCCGCGGATCTCGTCATCAACGAGCCTTACGGATCGGCGGTTTTGCCTGACCAGCGAGAAGCCGCTGACTATCGCGGCCAGCAATAAGAGCGCTAATAATCCGTAAAAGAATATTGTTTGGGCCAACAGCATAAGATTATCTTTTTATCCTTATTTAAAAACCGGATCCGGGCCGCAGGCGCTTATTTTTTACCTTTCAGCACCTTCAGGAATACCCTGACGATCTTAGGATCAAACTGCTTTCCGCTGCCCTCTTTAAGTATCTGGATCGCTTGTTCCTTGGTAAAGGCCTTACGGTAAGGCCGGTTGGATATCAGGGCCTGATAGACATCGGCTACCGCGATGATCCGCGCGCCCATAGGTATAATATCGCCTTTGAGCCCGCTGGGATAACCCTGGCCGTCCCAGCGTTCATGATGGTAAAGGATGAACGGAATGATCGCATGCAGAAAACGTATAGGCCTGAGGATATCCGCGGCTATCTGAGGATGCTTCTTTATCTGGGCGTACTCTTCTTCGGTAAGTTTTGCTTCCTTCAGCAGGATATTATCGCTTATTCCGACCTTACCCAGGTCATGCAGGATCGCGGCCTGGTGCACGTTCTGCAGATCTTCCTTGCTGAATTTCAGCATCTTGGCTATCTCAATGGCGTAATAAACGGTCTGCTCGACGTGTTCGCCGGTATAATGGTCCTTGGTCTCGATGGTTTTGGCGAAAGCGAAGATCGCCTCGATCAGATTTTCATTGGCATTTTTCGTAACCTTGCCCAGTTGATGCTGCAACTCGGCTATATTCTCTTTTTTACCCTTTGGCTTTTGTTTGGATTTCAAGCCGATTTTCTTTATATCGTATGAGGAATACACCCGGTTACCGCCGTATTCCTTGGCTTTATTGAGTATCTGTTCGGCTATATTCACCATATCCATGCTGTCCACGATCTTTTCTTCCGGATAAGATGTTACCGCCAGGCTTAACTTTACCTTGACCGACTGCTTTTTATCACCGAAGTTATACAGATTTATCGCGTCCAGCATTCTCTGGGCTAACATAATAGCCTGAAGCCGGTCAGTGCCCGGGCAGATGATCACGAATTCCTCGCCGCCCGACCGGATAACTATATCATAGCGCCGGACGATCATTTTCAACTGCCGGGATAATTGTTTCAAGACCAGGTCGCCGAACTGATGGCCGTATATATCATTGATCGATTTAAAATAGTCCAGGTCGATCATGATCAAAGACAGTGACTGCTCGTATCTTTTAGCCCGGGTCACCTCTGCCTCAATGACTTCTTCCAAATAACGGTGATTGTAAAGTCCTGTCTGCGGGTCGCGCAGGGCCAGCTGCTGAAGCCGTTTGTTAAAAAGGACAAGTTCCCGGTGCAGTTTGTCTTTTTCCGCCTCGGCTGCCTTGCGCTCAGTTATGTCCTCCAGGGTCTCGATCGCGCCCACAAGCTTACCTTCCTGGTCCAGCAACGGGGAGGCGGTAAACCTCAGCCATCTTCCATTCTTTCCTAGCGGCGCCAGAAAACCTTCCACCTCATACGCGCCTTCCAAAAGTTCCCATCTGCGTATCTTCATCCCCTTGTACTGCTCCATCAATTCTTCTTCGGTAACTTTTTGCAGCAGCAGATCAGCCAGGCAGGGCCTTTCAGCGGGATAAAACGGCTTCCAATGGTCCTTAGTGCCTAACATCTGTTTCTCGGAATAACCGGTCATAGCTTCGCAGGCGCGGTTCCAATGGATCACCGCGTGGCTCTCATCTATCACGAAATGGGCGATGGAACTGCCTTGTAATATGTCCCCCGGAGCTTTATCTTGCATATAGAAGCTGTCCTTTCAGTCTTTATTATATGTAAGCTTACTGAAGCAACGTAATTATATCATAGCGCAAAAGGTAAATCAACCCGCAGAGGATCATTGGCTTTTACTGCCGGTGAGCAGGCTTTTTAACGTGCCGGTAACCTTACTTACAGTATCGCCGGCGATCCCTATAGTATTGCCTACTGCCTGCGAGGCCGTGCCGACAGTGCCTCCCAGTATCTTCTTAAGAGGGCCTTCTATTTTGGTTAATTGCGCGATCGTAGTATTTACCAGCGCCCTGCTCAGGATCGTAGATACAAGACGGTTAGTATCGGTTATATTCGCGTATTGCTCGTGTATATTCACGTCGAATTCCTTGACCTGCGGGCTGCCTCCGGAAGAATAATCCCGGTAAACAACCTTGCCGATATCCAGCTTGAGCAGATCTATGGCTATCTCCGGAGGTTTACCGCCGCCTTTGGGCTGCAAAGACTGCAACGACTCCAGATTGATCTTGCCTTTAGCGTTCTTGTTCACCGTGAGCTCTTTCAGGTTAAGCCTGAGCTCCTTTAAATGGACTTTGCCTTTCATAAAGGCTCCCAGGTCGTAATCCACATAGATCTCCGGTATATCCGCCATCAACTGATCGGTAAACTCACCGGGGTTATATAATTTCAGGTTATTCACGGAAATGGCCTGTTTGAATACTCCGACCTGGATACTGTCCACTTTTACGGTGACCCCTGTCAGCGCCTTGACCCCGTTTGTAACCGCTATTTTAACCAGTATATTTTTGGTCAATAATAAAATGGCCGCCAGCCCCACGATCACCGCCAATATCACCATCAGTATTTTTTTCATATTTTAATCCTTTCGTATAGGAACATATCACACCTTGCCTTATCGGATAGGCAAGTGTGCGCTTACCGCGCTACCGGCGCATATTCTCCGTTACGAAACGGACACTCGCGCAATTCCAATCAGCGCGAGGTGTAAGCCCCTTAACGGACACCGGCGTATTCAAATAACGCCGGGTGCCGATTGCGCCGGGTGTCCCTTAATCTTTCAACGCCAAACCATGCCGGTCATTTATCAAAGCGCTGATCTTTTCCATCTGCATAGCCAGGGCCCTTTGCAGCTGTTCCTCTTTTATATAACCCAGGTCCTTGAGCGTTTCTCCCAACAATGTATCCCTGCGCCAGTGTATCTTCAACGCCTCATCAAGTTGTTCCGCGGATATTATGTTCAACTCCACCATGATCTGCCCCAGCGGCCGGTAGGCATTAAGGATCTTTTCTTTCTTGTTGTAAACCTGGGGCGCGCCGTTCTTGTCTTCGGCGGAGCTGCGGCGGTCGGCCATGAATTTGCTCCCCGGCATCTCTTTCAGGTAATGCTTGATCTGGGCGACCTTTTCGTTTATCTGGACGATATTCTTAAAATCTTCGGGGGTATGCTGGTTGACCAGGGCTATGGATACGCTCATCAAGGCGGTCTTTCTTACCTGATGGTTCCTGTCGCTGGCGATTATAAACCCCTGTTTGCGGTCGGTCAAAGAATAATGGAAGGGGATTATATTATCGAACAAACAGATGAAATTCCTGCAGATATCAGTGGATTTGGGAACGCTGGTGATAAAAACAAAATCATCTCCGCCGATATGGCCGATAAAATCGTCTTTATTGCCGTATTTTCTGATCGTGGTATAAAGCATGTAGGCGGTCTGCATGATGATCCGGTCGCCTTTATGATACCCGTAAACATCGTTGTAACACTTAAAATTATCTATGTCTATGTAACCGAAGGAAAAAGACATTCCCCGGGCGACCTTATCAGTCAGGGTCTCCTCGATCATCCTGCCCCCGGGAAGCCCGGTAAGAGGAGTAGTATAAAAGCTGAACTGCGCTCTCTTTATAGCCATCTCTATGCGCACCCGCAGGTCCAAAGGATCAGGAGGCTTGATCAGGTAATCATCCACTCCCTGTTTAAGAAGCAAAAGCTGCTCCCTTAACTGCCTCTTATTGATCAAAGTAATAACCGGAATGAACGCTGTGATGAAATCATCTTTTAATAACTGGCATATAGAAAGGTGGGCTTTGCTGGCGGAATACACATCCACTACGATCGCGTCAGGCGCGATCTTTTTAACGTATTTTATATCATTAAAAGGCGACTCCTGCAGGAAAACCTCATATCCCCACCCGTCAAAACAGAAATTAAGGACTTTCCTTAAGTTTTCATCTGAGGATATGATCAGGATCTTCTTTATCTTTTCCATACGCTGCGCGATCCTAACGGTAATTGCAGAAATTAAGCGCTAAAGGGAAGTCTATGGCTCTTAAATGGCTGATCACCGACTGAAGTTCGTCTTTCTTGGGCGAAGAAACCTTGATCTTCTCGCCTTCTATCTGGGTCTGCACCTTGAGCCCTAAGTCCTTGATGATCTTGACCAGGTCCTTAGCCTTCTCTTTGTCTATGCCGGTAGCTATTTCCACTGCCTGCCTTAAAGTCCCTTCAAATGCTTTTTCCGGTTCCTTGAAAACAAGTGATTTCAGCGAAACTCCGCGCTTGGCCATTTTTGTGGCCAGCATATCTTTCATCGAGCGCAGTTTAAAATCATCATCCGCTATAATGGTCAGTTTTTTCTCGGCCTTGTCGAGATCCAGCGACGCCTTGCTGCCTTTGAAATCATACCGCTGGCTGAGCTCTTTTTTAACCTGGTTTACCGCGTTATCCACTTCCTGCAGGTCAACCTCGGAAACAATATCAAACGAAAAATTACCCGCCATCAAAACTCCTTGTCCAGAGGGACAACACCGGCGTACATTCCAATTACGCCGGGTGTCATTATTACAAGAACAACACCGGTGCATATTCTCCGTACGGAACGGACACTCGCGCAATTCCAAATAGCGCGAGGTGTAAGCCTCTTAACGGATACCGGCGCATTCCAATAGCGACGGGTGCCAATTGCGTCGGGCGCAATCGTTATATTTATTATATACCATAAAAAACCCAATTCAACCAAAATCAATTATCTGGAAAAATCCGCGATCAATGATAAAATGAATATAATAAAATTCCGGATCAAACATTAAAATGACAGATTACATCCTGATATTCCTGGTCTCATTCACCATAGCCTTCTCAGGCGCGCTCATGCCCGGACCGCTGCTTACCGCGGTGATCTCGCAAAGCGTGAAACACGGTTTCAAATCCGGGCCGCTGATCTGCGTCGGGCATGCCCTGATGGAAGCGCTGATGATCGGGGTTATCATTTTCGGGCTGGCCAACTTTATACATAATCAAGCCTTGATGCTGGCCATCTCTATACTGGGGGCATTGATACTCGCTTTTTTCGGCATAGGAATGCTCTTCAGTTTACCCAAACTCAACCTCGAAACACAAACACAACCCGTAAGATCATCCGGACTGATCCTCTTAGGCATTACCATGAGCATAACCAACCCGTACTGGTCAATATGGTGGCTTAGTATCGGCCTTGGTTTGACCCTGGCAGCGCAGAAATCCGGGTTAGCGGCGGTGATCATTTTCTTTCTGGGCCACATCCTGGCGGATTTTTCATGGTACGGCTTAGTCGCGATGGTGATCAGCAAAGGCAGGAAATTCATTTCTTTGAAGGTCTACCGGGGAATAATCTTCGTCTGCGGATCAGCCTTGATCATTTTCAGCATTTGTTTCGCTGTAAACTCCCTGAAATAACTCTAGATCTCAGTCAACCTGCTGCCCGCGGCGGTAACAGCGTTAAAATGCTTAAGCCTGCGGATAAACACTATCGCCCCGGCCAGGCAGATGATCCCGGAGATCAACAGCGTGTTCGGAGTGCCGATCCTGGCGGCCAGGGCTCCTTCCAGAAGGCTGCCGAACGGCGCCAGCCCGATAAATGCCATAATAAAAAGCCCCATTACCCTTCCCCGCTTATCGTCATCGACAATAGTCTGCAGAAGAGTATTGCTGGAGGCCATATGCACCATTACCCCGAAACCGATAAAGAACATTAACAAAAGCGACAGCCACAAAACAGTGGATAATGAGAACGCGATAAGCCCTATTCCCATAATAACCCCCGCTCCGGCAATGATCCCACCCAGGCCTTTGGTGCTTTTCATTGACGCCAGGTAGACCGCGCCGCTGACAGCGCCCAGCCCGGAAGCGCCCATCAGAAAACCTAAGGTCTGCGCGTTGCCGCGCAGCACGTCCCGCGCGAATACCGGCAGGAGCACGGCGTAAGGCATAACGATCAGGCTGACCATACCCATCAAAAGCATTATAAAACGCATCGGCGCGAAACCGAAGGTATAGATGATCCCTTCTTTCATGCTCTGCATTATTCGTCCTGTGTCTTTCACAGCGGCGTTATGGGGCATGCGCATGGCGAACAATGATACGATCACCGCGATATAGCTTACGCCGTTAAGCAGAAAACATATTCCTTCGCCAAACCCGGCAATGACAAGCCCGGCGATAGTCGGGCCGGCGAACCTGGCGATATTGAACATCAACGAATTAAGCGCGATGGCGTTGCCCAGGTCCTGCTTATCATCGATGATATCCACGGTAAAAGCCTGGCGCATCGGCATATCAAAAGACATGACCAAACCGAACAATACGCTTAAGGCTATGATATGCCAGAGTTTGATCGTCCCGCTTAGAGCAAGGTAGGCGAAAATGAACGCCTGGAGCATGGCCAGGCATTGGGTAATAATAATGATCCGGCGCCTGTTCCAGCGGTCAGCCCAAGCTCCGGCAAAAGGCGAGAGAAAAAAAGTAGTGATCTGGCTGGTAAAACCTATTATACCTAAAGCTACCGGCGAATTGGTCAGCCGGTAAACCAGCCAGCCCATGGCCATATTCTGCATCCATGTCCCGATAAGGGAAATGATCTGGCCGGTAAAAAAAAGCCGGTAATTGCGGTATTGCAAAGCGCGCAGGATATGCCTTATTCCGGATAAGTTTGGATTAATGGCTGGCATCAGTATAGATGATCATGCGGGATATTACTGTATTATGAACCGCGGCCTCTTGACCAAAGGAGATTTTTCTATCTCAGAGGCGATATCCCGGGATAGACCCGGCTTGCGCAATTTATAATACATGTAATTCTTGTATCCTTCCACTCCGGGCTGGTCAAAGGCGTTGATATTCAATAACTCCCCTTCAAAGGCAGTAGCCATCTCAAAGAAAAATAGCAATTGCCCCCAGAAAAACGGAGTGACCTCCGGCAGTATTATGGTGCAGTTAGGGCGCTGATTCCTGACCATAGCCCACTCGGTAGCTTCCTGGGCTAAACCAAGCAGTTTGGAATACGCCCTGCCGGAAAGCAGATCCCCTTTGCCCGGGACCTTTATATCGGATCTGAAATTCTCAACGCGGATAAAAGTCACCGCCTTGTCGTTAACGCCCTCGATATTATTCTGTTGAACTGAATGCAGGTCATTCGTCCCGCGGGTAGAGATCGGGGTCCTGCCGAGATTAACTACCTTTTTAAGGTCCATAACCCATTCTTCCCGCCCGTCGTTTCCTTTCTTTATCAACCTGGCGTATTTTTTACCGGTGCTTTCCGCCAAAAGCTGGCAGTACCAGTCAGCGGTAGATTTCAGGGATTCACAGAAAGGCATAAGTATCCCGATAGGCTTATTTTTATTACGGTAAAGTATAGTATGAAGCAAAGCGTACATATATGCCGGGTTGCGCAGCGGATCGGCCGCCCGGCACCTGGCTGACATGCTCTTTGCCCCGCTTAAGACTTCGGCGATATCAACGCCCAGGATAGCCAGATGCAGCAATCCCATATTCAATTCCGAATACCGTCCGCCCACGCCTTTCAAAAGCGGCAGTGAATTAAAACTCAACTTATCCTTAGCGTGCGCGGCATCCACCTTTTTACGCAAGGCGCCTGAGGCGGGGTCGGTAATAGCGAAGATCTGCCGGCCGTAATTGCCTCCCGCTCCTTTTTTAAGCCAGGGTTCGACCACCGCGAACGCGGCTTTGGTCTCGGTGGTTTCCCCGGATTTAGAGATTACAATAACAAAGGTCTTTTTCGGGTCCAGGCTTTTTAATAACGCGGCCAAAGGCTGCGGGTCAAGGTTATTGCCTTCCAGGTATATCCTGGGCCGGCCTTTGCGCAATCCCGCGAACTCATTGTAATACGCGGGCGCCAACGCGTCCTGGGCAGCCTTCAATCCCAGATATGATCCGCCGATACCCAGAGAGATCACATTATCATACTTTGCGCTGATATTATCCCCGAGTTCCTGGATATCCCGGATCAAGCCTTTATCCTGGGACGGCAGGTTTTGCCACTCCAAACCCAATTTCACGCGGCTGGCCTTATCCGCCAGGATACCGCTTAAGTGTTTATGAGCTTTCTTTACCAGTCCCGCGACGCGGCGCAGGTCCTTCGCGGTGACCCCATGGGCCTTGCCGACGCTGAAATCGAACATATTGTTGAAATCGAATTTTATGGTTTTCATATCAGCCTGTCCTTTTCCTATAAGGTTATTGTAAAAACACGCTCTATTTAATTATATACTTATTATTTTCCCGGACAAGAAGATTTATAACGGGAATGAAAAACACGTGGCGGGCTTTCAGGAAAGCTTGCTGTTTATCTTATCTAAAAGCTCCTGGAGATTCACCGGCTTATATAGGGCGTCCAGATAATCATACCCCATTTCTTTTAATTCATTGCGGTATTTCTTCATATCGACCGATCCGGTAAATATGATCACCGGCATATCTATCTTCTTATCTTTCATTTCCTGGAGTATTGTCATGCCGCTGATCCTGGGCATCTTCATATCCAGGATCATCAGGTCAATTGTTTTATCGCTATCCAGGATCTTATCTATATTCTCCGCTCCCAGCGAAGTAACCACCTCAAAACCTTTTATTGTCAAAAACTCCTCTAATATTTTTATTATCCTGAGTTCGTCGTCCACCACCAGGATCTTTTTCATTCTCCGCCCTTATCGTTCAACGGTAAAAGAATTGTCGCGGTAGTCCCTTCCCCCGGGGAGCTGGAAAATCGCAGATTGCCGTGAAAATCCTTTATAATGCTGTAACACACGGAAAGGCCCAAACCCGTCCCTTTTTCTTTTGTTGTGAAGAACGGATCAAATATCTTGTCCATGACATCCTGGGGCATGCCGCAGCCGGAATCTTTTATGTCTATCCGGACGAAATCCGCTTCCGCGCGGGTAGTGATCACGATCTCGCCCTTACCGTTGATCGCGTCCTTGGCGTTATTCAGGATATTCAATAACGCCTCCTGGACATGCTTCTCTTCTATCAACACAAAAAGCGGAGTTTCGGAAAAATCCGTCCTGATCGTTATCCCGCTCATTTCAAACTGCGGTTTTATTATCGGGAGCAGCCCGGCGATGCTGGTATTTATATTAACCCTGCTTAATTCGTCCTTACTCGGCCGGGAAAAACGCAGCAGCCTTTGCATCACATCCTTGGCCCGCAGGCTTTCTTCCAGCATGATCTCGATATTATTCTTTACCTTTTCATTCCTGATATCTTCCATCAGGGAAAGCTGGGCCCTGCCTGAAATGATCATCAACGGGTTATTTACTTCGTGGGCCATATCGGCGACCAGCCTGCCCAAAGCCGCCATTTTGGTTGATTGCACCAATTGGCGCTGGCTGTTCTGCAGGTCCGCGTTCATCTTTCGCAGGTCAATGACGCTGTTCAATAACTCCGCGTTGGTTTTAACCACCTCTTCCTTGGCTTTCTTGAATTCCTTATAGAGATTGGCATTATCAAGGGCCAGGCTGGCTAATGACGCGAATATGTTGGCCTTGTAAAGATCCGCCTTATTGAAATTGTTGGGGATGCGCATGCGGTTGACCGTAAGTATCCCAAGAAGTTTATCATTCTTGAGCAAAGGGACGACCAGCGAAGATTTTATCTCCTCCCTGCCGCGCACGCCTTCGAACCTATAATCATTTTTTAATCCGTTGATCAAAAGGAGGGATTGTTTATACTCAGCCACCCAGCCGGCGATCCTTTCGCCTACTGCCAACCGGGTTTCTTTCTGTATCTTTTCTTCCAGGCCGTAAGATATGGCTATATACAACTTATTCTGTTCATCAAAAAGCATTACCGAGGTATCGTCCGCCTGCAGTACCCGCATGGTCAGATCGACGATTATCTCCAGAAGAGCTTCCATTTCTATAGTCAAGAAAATAGCCTTGCTGATCTCGTATAAAGCGACCATTTCTTTAAGCTGATGTTTCTCCAAAGCCTTCTCGACCATCAGCACTATTTTTTCAATGCTCAAGGGCTTTTCCACATAATCATAAGCCCCTTTTTTCATGCACTCTGTCGCGGATTCTATGGTCCCGTGCCCGGTGATCATGATAGCTTCGATCTCCGGCTGTATCTTCCTCATCTCCCCTAAAGCATCCGATCCTTCCATATTAGGCAGTTTAACATCAAGAAGCACCAGATCCACATCATTATTCCTGACCTGTTCTATGCCTTCTTCCGCGCTGGAAGCCTCAATAACATGATAACCCCTGCGGTTCAGACCGCGGCCTAAATAATCCCGCACATCCTGCTCATCATCAACGACGAGTATATTGAATTTATTGTCTACCAATCGTTTTCCCCGTATTATGTAACCTTTTTATTTACAACTAGTTCGTGAATTAATATACCGCAAATAAAAATAAAAGTCAAATGAAATCTTATTATAACCTTCGGTATACCAATGTGTTAAGGATATTATGGCGACGGGGCTTAGCCTAACGGAATGAGTTGTTTGCAAAACGCAGTTTATACGCTTAAATGCCTGTTTAAAGCTATTAATTACCGTTTAATCTCTCGGGATGATGTTTAACCACCTCAGCCTGGACCATATAGATCACATCTTCTGCGATATTAGTGGCATGGTCGCATATGCGTTCCAGGAAACGCGCGATCAACAAAAGTTGGACAGCCCGGGGAGCGGTAGTCCCGTCTTTTACCAGATAATCGGTTATAAGCTCGCTTTGTATCAGGTCCCTTAACCGGTTCGCTTCGGAATCCGAAGACAAAACCTTTTTAGCTAATTCAATATCGCCGTCGACAAAAGAGTCTATCGCCATTTTCACCATGCTCTGCGCTACCATAGCCAGTTTCGGGATATCCACCAGCGGCTTTAAAAGCGGCTTGTCAACTAATTCCATGGTCCGTTGGGCAATATCCACGGCAATATCCGCGATACGCTCCAATTCCGTATTGATCTTCATGCCGGTGGTAATGAACCTCAGATCTTTGGCCATAGGCTGGTACAGCGCGATAAGGTCCACGCATTTCTCGTCTATCTCTAACTCCAGCTTATCCACATTGGCGTCATTATCGATCACCGCGCGGGCCAAATCCTTATCCCGGCTGCTCAACGCTTCAATGGACTTGCAGATCGACTCTTCGGCAAAAGCGCCCATTCTCAGTATTTCCTTGTTCAGCTCTGTTAATTCCTGGTCGAAATGCCGTTCCATATGTAAATCCTCCTGGTATACGTATACCACACCCGCGCAATTCCGATTAGCGCGGGGTGTCAATCGTCAGATACCACACCAACCTTTCCAATAAGGTTGGGTGTCAATTATCAGATACCACACCGGCGTATATTCTCCGCCACCAGGCGGATACCGGCGTATTCAAATAACGCCGGGTGCCGATTACGCCGGGTGTAATTTAGTATTTATCCGTATCTTCCTGTAATGTAATCCTCGGTGCGCTTATCGACCGGCGCGGTGAATATGTCCCCGGTCCTGCCGAATTCCACGAGTTCGCCTAAAAGCATAAATCCGGTATCGTCGGAGATCCGCGCCGCCTGCTGCATGTTATGCGTAACGATTATTATAGTATAATCCTGCTTTAATTCACGCATTAATTCCTCTATCCTGGCAGTTGCCTGCGGGTCAAGGGTGGAACACGGCTCATCCATTAAAAGGACATCGGGCTTTACCGCTATCAGCCTGGCAATGCACAACTTTTGTTTCTGCTCCAGGGAAAGCCGCAGAGCCGGCCTGTTCAATTTATCCTTCAGGTCATCCCACAAAAGCACCGCTTTCAGGCTTTTCTCGATCACTTCATCGAGCATATTCCTGTTTACAGCCATACCGTGGATCTTCAGGCCGAAAGTGATATTCTCGGAAACAGACAACGGGAAAGGGTTAGGCCGCTGAAAGACCATTCCCACTTTCCTTCGCAAGGCGATCAAATCCGCCTGGGGATCAACGATATTTGTCCCGTCAATGTCCACCTGCCCGGTTATGCGCACGCCTTCGATCAGATCATTCATCCGGTTAAGCACGCGCAGCAGCGTGGATTTCCCGCAGCCGGACGGCCCGATCATGGCGGTTATCCTGTTTGCCTTGAATGCGGCGTTGACATTGATCAACGCCTGAAAATTATCATACCACAGATTCAAGGCCTTAATGGTTATCTTAGACTTCCCCGCGTTATTATCCAAATTTACCTCTGATATAATCTTCCGTGCGTTTGTCAACCGGCGCGGTAAATATCTTATCCGTAGAATCCAACTCCACCAGCTCTCCGGAAAGGAAAAAAGCGGTTTTATCCCCCACCCTCGCCGCCTGTTTCACATTATTAGTCACAAGCACAATTGTGTATTGTTTTTTAAGCTCGAGCATCGTGTCTTCAACCTTAGCCGTGGATATAGGATCAAGCCCGGAACAAGGTTCGTCGAACAGGATAACTTCCGGGTCAACCGCTAGCGTCCTGGCGATGCAAAGGCGCTGCTGCTGGCCGCCGGAAAGCTTGAACGCCGATTCCCCCAACCTGTCCTTCACTTCTTCCCAGATGTAAGCCTGCTTTAAGGAACGCTCTACTTTAGTATTCAGCTCCTTCTTTCCGCGGACACCGTGCATGCGCGGCCCGTAGGCCACGTTATCGAATATCGATAAAGGAAGCGGCAGAGGCAAAGCGAAAACCATGCCGATCTTTTTGCGCAAGAGCTCTTTATCCATGGAATGTATTTCCTTCCCATCCATAGAAACATTGCCCCGTATGCGCAACGACAGGTTTTCTTCATTTAAACGGTTCAACATCCGCAAAAAAGTGGTTTTACCGCTGTTCGAAGGCCCGATAACGCTCAATATTTTATTGGCTTCAACGCGCATATTCACGCCTTTCAAGGCGTGGATCGAACCGAACCAGATATTCAAGTCGTCGATATTAAATTTATCCATTTAGCCCCTCAACGAGATAACGTATTTTGCAAGGGACTTGGACTGATTTCGATCGGGGCGTGTATTTAAGTAAGGGTTGTGCCACCAAGCGAGTTCCGCAGGCCGCAAGGCCGTACCGGACGTTCATATAAGTCCGGGTGCAGGCCAACGGCCGAGGACTGTTCGAGCGACTGACACAGGCCTTACTGACACAAAAACAAGCACCCCCGAGAGAAAGAGTCAAAAGCAAGTTCCACAAAGATATGTTATCGAGTCTCACCATTTCTTTTTCTTCCTGAACTGATACCTGATAATGATCGCCACCAGGTTCATGAACAAAACCAATACCAGCAATACCAAAGCAGTGCCGTATCTGACCTTCTCAGCGACATTAGGCACCTGTGTAGAGATAACATATAAATGATACGGCAAGGCCATGACCTGGTCGGATATGGATTGCGGAAGCCTGGGCAGATAAAACGCCGCTACTGTGAATAATATCGGAGCGGTCTCTCCGGCAGCCCGGCCTAAACCCAGGATAGTCCCGGTAAGTATCCCGGGGATAGCGTTGGGAAGCACTATGTTGCGTATAGTCTGCCATTTACTTGCTCCCAGGGAAAGGCTTACCTCCCGGAAAGAATACGGGACGCTTTCTAAAGCCTCGCGGGAAGCGGTAATGATGATCGGCAGGATCATTATACCCAGGGTAAGCGAACCGGAAAGAATGGACGCGCCGAATTTAAAAAAGACCACGAACAAGGCCAAACCGAACAAACCGTAGACCACAGAAGGGACGCCGGCCAGGTTAACGATCGCCAATTTTATTATCCTGGTCAAGAGATTATCCCTGGCGTATTCGCTAAGATATATCGCAGCCAGAAGGCCGATAGGCAGGGCAAAAATGATCGCCCCTGACACCAGATATATCGTCCCTAATATGGCCGGGAATATGCCGCCTGA